>Ga0209780_1001727_pt1 | contig 14771 bp, 7 predicted proteins | sample WorMetexBAHAMAS2_FD_187384 | JGI IMG/M metagenome (GOLD analysis project Ga0209780, IMG submission 187384) | Marine gutless worms symbiont microbial communities from Max Planck institute for Marine Microbiology, Germany - Inanidrilus exumae... | ecosystem: Host-associated > Annelida > Digestive... | reverse complement strand
ACTTAAAGTAGTTCGAGAAAGCTGGGAGGGGGCTCCCTCTTACCTTTTACACCTTTTCCTTATCCCCTCCCTTAGTCTACCACCCAACTCCCAATGAGCTGGGGGGGCTTAGCTAAGGGCTGAGGGCTGAGACCCTTCCCCGAGCCCCTTACTTTAAGCCCTGTATGAACGTATAGAACAACTATGGCTCAAGAGTTCTACAATTGTGGAGACTTAACCTCGGTGGTGCGTTTTCCTAAAAATTTCAGTGCCCATAGCGGCGAAACTATACGTCGGATTCGATAGTTTTTGGAGGTGTCAAAATAGTACGAACCTCCTCTAGCAAAAAGCCGAGTACAATGGAGCTCCGACTTCTCATGCCACTGGAGCCAAAAGGTTCGATGTTTTTGTCTGTCACACTTTTGAGAGAAAACGTCTGTGAACGCGACATAGCCATTAAGCCGTTTAAACTTGGAAATTATTTTGATGCCGTTGGATAGGGGAAGGTTTTAATACTGTTGTGCATTCACGTTCAACTAGGTGGCGTCACAGCATAGGCCTAATGTTGAAGTGAAAAATACGCCAAATTTGGGGTTTCGTCCCTTAAAGGCGATACAGTAAATCGATCAAGATGACATTTTGCAAAGAAGCTTATCGTGTCAAATGTCAAATTGGGCGCTAATCGGCGAAGGGGATGGGTACAGCTGCAGTCCCCAAAATTTCACAATTTGGCCAGAATCGCGGCATTTAGGCTGTCTTTTTGGTCCACGACAACTTATTCGCCAGGAGACAGCAACAGTATTATACAAATCAAGCGTAAATTTGGAGTGTAAAGCCCGGTCCACACCAGCAACAATGTTGAAGCAACGTTCGACTTTGTTGCCAAAAACGGCAACAATGTCGAACGAGTTTTGCGTTGAAATTTCGTCCTTTCGACAAAGTCGAACGTTGCTTCGACATTGTTGCTAGTGTGGACCGGGCTTAAGAGTGCACCATGGGTGTACGGTAGTGTGCCAAGCTTCACCCTTATCAGTGAGGGGAGTGGCCTTGGCCGTGCGCTAGATTAAGCTGACCAGCTTTTGAACGCACAAAAACAAATCTACCGTATCGTATCGTATCCTGCAGGTTTTGCAGCGACTCGGCGACATTCTAGTTAAATTCTAAATGGCTGATGGTCATATCAGTTTTATTGGGACCATGATAATAATAATTTCTGTCGATGTTTTTATATCTTCACCGAGTTAGAAATTGTGGCAGAATCGTGCGGCCGGCAGGCTGGTCGGCGCCAGTGTACGGCTAGTCACGGTCCGCTATCGAGGCCGCTGCAACTTCCGTCACTAGGATGTGATGAGGAAGCGGAACGAAGAGGGGGAAAGCAGCCGGGATGCAGTGATGGCGATATAGTGTGATTCGAAGCTGCACGGTTCTCAGTGTGGCGTGAAGCTGCAGTCAGTATGCACGTGGACCGCCAGCTCGACCGTCACTAACTCCGGCCACGCCGCCGCCGCGGAGGCTGTATCCGGGCAACGTTCGGTCAGTTACAGCCGATCAACCACGCTGACCAATTGCGCCGTCGACCGCAGCTGATGGTGCGACAGACGCCGCGAGTTGCTCTCTGAGCTTCAGCAACCGCCGCAGCAGCCGATCACAACACGTCGGACGTGAGATTAAGCATTTTCGAAACAACAATCATTATCATTGTCGGCTTATTGGCCAAGTGGCCAAAATTCATGACTAATTTGAGCACAAGCGAGAAGAGAGCTAAGATATAAAACAGGACAATGCAGGATAGGATGATGGTGGACCAAAAGTGATTAACATAAATAATTAAAAATACGAACAAGTACGTCAGTGGGGACTGACCTCCATCCACACATGCCGATCCTACGCGCGCTGGACAAATCGGCGCTTGCCAGCGCGCGGGCTAGCGCGTGTGGCCCGCGCGTTAGCCAATTTGTCAGATTTTGGACTGCTGGGGAGCAAAGTTCCTCAAAATGTAACATTTTTTGCTTTGGACGCCGATGACTAGGAGGGATGGATAGCGATAATAGCCACCGCTGAATCAGAGACGAATCTGTTAGAAATGTATAATAGCCGATCAACGGCGTGTGACGACAAACGATCGATCAGTGTATCACAGATAATCAATCACTCTGCCTTCAGTTATTGATCATGTACGTGAATGATAGACCGGTTTGCCATGTGCCTTCAGTTGGCTTGCTGGTACACTGTTAATGTCCAAATGAAACGACTAAGCCAGTGCACAGTTTAGCTGCTTGACCAGTGTCATGAGCGACCACATCACGCCAATTCTACTCTGCCTATCCACTTGTTTCATAGCAGCGTGCCAGTTTTAATGCCGTCATTTTTGGTCGGAACTTCAGTTATTGGAATGGAAATGCATCCATGTCGTCCTTCCAACATGTCTACTGGAAACTATGTGTCACGATGGAAAATATCCAAGGCCTTCGGAGGCTATGGCCGGCAAGGACTTAATGAAAATACAGATATCAACCGAACAGTCTTTCGTAAGCATGCTGCTAGCTACCCTGCGTGACTAGAACCTATCACTTATCACGGTGTAGCACGGTAGTGGATACACTGTTGTAAGGGCGACCAGCTATTCCTATGGAAAATGGCAAAATTGGGGTATCAGAACTCCGAAACCACTGAACAGATTGTCACAAAATTTGGCATGGGTAATTACGTCGGCGATATCACCCAGCACGCCAAAATTCAAACCAATTGCTCATGATAAAAGACCTCCTTGTGACCTTGTGACAGACAGACAGACAGACAGACACCAGACCCTAGCATATGCCGCGCTATGCCTATACTATACGTTGCATATGCGTCGCGCGGTAAAAAAAATAACAGTTTTCAAAATACACCAGTATGCACCATTTTGATCCAAAAAGTCAACAAAAATCTAAGGAGAGGCATAGCCTTTCCCTAGACTAAACCCCTTCCCACTGGGAAGGGTAAACCCCTATCCAGACCCCACCGCTCTCAACCCCCCAACTCCAAAACTCCTGGCCTCGCCACTGGTCATTTTAGCGCCGTTTACAACCGCATTTACTTACTTACTTCCGTAGGTTTACTGATTTACTGTGTATGCCATAATTCTAGAACGACCCTGCTTGCCGATCGCTTGGCCGTCGATATATACTAGGCGCATTTTTCGGTCGTTAGCGGCGGCGATCACGGAGCATCGTTGGTGGCAGACAGATAAGCGCCGTCCGTGCGTCTGTCTGCGTGTCAGTACCGACATTGCTAAAAATGTATACCACCCAACCATCAGCGATAATTTTAACAGTAGTTGTCCGATTCCAGTAATGTTTGGTACAGTTATTATTGAACGAATATGCCATCGAAAGGTGGTATAATGTTTCACCTCACCTATTTAGTGTACGTGCCTTACCTTGGGAAACTTTAAAACTATGAAAAGTCAAAAAGCTATGCATGTCATTGTTCCAAGAATAGCATCAAACAGCTATAGCAAAGAAACGCCGGATTTCATTGCTCCTGATGTCTAGCCACTGAACAGCCCAGACCTAAATCCAGTGGATTTTAGGTCTTGGGTGTTATGCAGCATCGAGTGTATAAATGTCGTACGAACAGTGACGATGCGCTGAAGCAGCGGCTCGTTGATGCTTGGCACAGTCTGCTGCAGATCGTTATTGAATGTGAGCTTGTCACGAGACTGAAAAAGTTATGGACAAAAAAGTGTAGTTAACTTTGTTTATTCTCAAAAAGAAGTTCCCTTATCACTAAGTTTGTGATTTTCAGGGTCTTACAGTTTCCCATGGTAAGGCACGTTGGAGGTCGGGTGGTATACTTTTTTGCAACACAGTGTATATACGATAACTTCTGGATCAATATTAGTTCGTGACGGCACCTCGATCCTGATCGTTTTAAGATGGAAAAATCAGAGGTCACGGTCACAGATTACCAAGTGCAGAAAACGTAACCTGGCGTCGGTAGACCAGTCAGATAGTGAACAGACACCAGTCTTCCGTATTGGACCAGCCAGGCGCAAGCGGCGGCCCTGGTCTGCTTATGCGGTGGTGAAGTATATAGTGTTGAGACGTAGAACATCCCTTTCTGTCCGCGATTCTGTTAAAGTACCAGCACAGCGTGCAAAAAAATGAATTCGTCCGATCATATTTGCGTTAAAATTGGTACAACATTAGCGATTATCAGCGTCTGTGCAGTAACACATAAACTTATAAATTCACAAAGTTTAGCAGCGGCGTGGGTCTGCAATAAATGTGCTTTGACTTGTGTCATAACCCCAGAGATCTCGTGGCTCATTTGCATCGGTGGATGGGTGCACGCGAGACCAAAATACGCACGTTCCCGATGTTTCCACCAGACTGCCTGGATCGATCTTCGCCAAACTTTCAGAAAATGTAGAGTGTAAGTCGGCTTCATAATCGAAGATTCTGACTGCAACGGCTCGCTCAAAGTACGTTGCCGTGGTAACGATTTGTGGCGCGTGTTGGCAGAAATTGACACACCCGTCTTCATTCTGCGCGCTGACATTCAACAACGGATGGGAATATCGCAACGCGTTAACATTGACGATGATTCCTCTACGTCTGATAAAAAAATGGTGAACTTTGGTCCAGTAAGTCCAGAGATCTTCTGGCTCATTTGCACGGGTGGTGAGTGCACGTAGGCTAAAATATATTGTGCGCTGGTTTTTAAAGGTCATTCGCTAGGTGGCAGTAGCATAGCCAGTCTGTTAGGTAAGAAATGCACAGTCACGTTTGCGCATGCCGGGCGCGCTACACGTTGGGCTTTGCCCCGCTTTCTAGTTAAAAAATGTGTTAACACCGTTTGTCACTAATAATAGTCTTGTGTTTCGGCGTAATTATCGATATTGCCGCCGCAGGGATGATTGCTTGGCGTCCTAGTAACCTGTGTAGCTTTGGGCCTATTGGTTTCATTCTAACAGACGGATGCGCACGCTGTGATGTATAAATAGCAGCATTCATCGCCCAGCGAGGCACACTTCCCCGGTTGGAGTAAGAGATGGCGCTGGAAGATGCAACGGATACCGCTCGCGCAGTCAGCTGCTGGAAAATGACGCCGGTTCCGCTCGGCGCCGCTTGAATGTAACAGTGTCTATGCCAGACACATAACAGCAGCAGAAGCGGCGGCATTTATCAGTGCAGCGTCTCGTCGAACACAGTCCATTACCTCTCTAATCGACCTCGCATCTCGGTGCACGCGATGCCACCCGCTTCGGCCGAGCTCACCGCTGCAGCCGCCGTGACTGGCGTCATCCGAGTTCGACATCGTCCGGGCGCATCGTCCGCGCGGACGTCGTCGCTGGCCGATCAACTGTTCTGTCGCGTGTTACTGAGCTATGCGAGAAGCTGCTAATCGTTGCAGCCGAGTTGAGATCGATCTGCGTGGCGTAGAACGCGCTGTTGACCGTCAATCGTCATTCATATCAGCCCGCTGACATCGCCGCGACTGAAATGAAGTTCACTTGCACTTTGCAGTACAGCATGTGCTCAGAACTACTTCTGTTATTCAGTTCCGTAGCGGCAGCTACTGATAACAAATATCGGCAAATGCCTTGTCGAATGCTACGTCAAAATATCGCATTACCGCAATAAACGTACTTTGACTTTGTGCCATTCACTGCCAGGTTTCAAGTAGATGTTAGAACTGTTAAACTTCTACAAATATTTAAAGCGTCAGAAAATAGAATATGCAGTCTTTTTGAACATGAAGCCGACCGGGAGTTTCTGTAATGTATATAATCTTCCGATTGGAAGTTCTGCTATTTAAAATTTAAAAGAATTCGCAGTATTTTTCAAGTGTAAAGCAATGCATAATCGATGTACCCTGGTTTTGAGTCACTGAAATATTAATTTTCATTTTGTTTTTTTTTGTATATGTATTCTTAGTATTTTGTGTATTATTATTTACGCCGTTTTTCGTATATCTTGTTTTGCAGCTGTGGTATATTTATAACGAATAAAAAAACTGAATAATATAGGTGCTAATGTTAAATTAAAAATAAAAACTCTAGAAACGAATCGGAAATAATATCGTTAGTAAACTTTGCTTAAAACGTGACCTGTATAACCTGTGTACTGCCTGTATGGCTACCATACCTACGTGCAAGATAACTGGATCTACGAAATGAAATTTGGCAGCTACTATTAACACGGATTCTGGCAGCTAATAAGTCGGCAAAAAGCTTAGAAGTGAGTTAGTAATAGCCAATATGGTTATTCATATTAATTAATTCACAACAGAAATAAACGATAATATTTTGTGACTGTTCTTTTCGAAGGTGCTTCTAGTTGCAATTTTCAATATTTGCGTGCTATCTACTTTTACGACGTTTTTAAAAATGATTTTTACATACTTGCAAAATAAAAAACGTCAAGGAACGTAGAAAGAGACAAATTGAAAATGCAAAAACATTTTTACATCTACGCTTTACGCTAACTAAGCATAAGACGTGAGTCAGAGAAGGCCAGTCGTTACTAGGGGCCACATTTTTGAGGTCGCGTGGCTTTAAAACTAGTTGTAACGAAATTAGTTTGCGTAAAATTAATAATTAATTTATGGCGATCTGCGCCTCCGAAGAAAACTGATTGCAAGAAGCGACTGTATACGCCGTTGGCGGCTATACCCGGTCGCTAAACACGGACAGGAAGGCTACAGGAACAAACAGAAACTTGCAACAACCTTTCTAGGTACGCTGCGTTCGTCTAAAAGAGATCTCGTATGTGGCAATGAACGCGATGCCTCGCAGTAGAATGTGCTGATTGGCCGAGGCCAGCGAGTCAGACAGCCGGCCTAATATTACGGTTACAACAGCTGCACAAAAAAGTACACAGTGCACCGCCTTTCGTCCGTGAAGATGCTTCGCTGTGGCAGCAGGTTCGGTCGGCATAAATACCGCGTGACCCAACGTCGACCGCTGCGTTCACTGGTTTCCATTATACCTGTTGCACGGACACATCATGCATATTTAACGCACTAGCATAACACAATTTAACAGTAGGTGATTTTGTGAAAGTTGCTGTTGCTACCAGAGACGCTAAACGAAGTCAACAACTGTCAACCGACCGAGGCAAAGGTCAGACATTCGAAGCAGTGACCGAGGCCAAAGGCCGAAGTATCAAAATTATATTAGGCCTATAAGCAGTTCGCATAGCATTATTCTTTAATCGCAAACAGTACGTTCTATAGGTACTGGAATCAGTTCACCAATACCGCCAGTTACTCATAGTCTTTAACTCTCAGTCGAAAGTCCTAATGAGTTCATCATTTAGATGTCGGCCTATAACTGCATTTCAAAACGAGTCCCAGCTGTTGCAGACGAACCCGCGCGACGCTGCGCGTCAACAAAGATGAACGCTCAGTGTGATAAACTGGCGACGGTCGTCGGTCGAGTTAAGTAGACAACACATGCGGCGACGATCGAGATGCCGTGACGAAAAAAGCACATAAATCGTCTACGTTAAGAGTTTTGGACAACACTGCAGATGAAAGTACTCTTATTTGACCTAAGCGGCATGCGTGCCGCGCAGGCTATAATTATCGTCTTCTTGCGTTAATTATTTCCTCTCTTTTAAAATCAACCTTTGAGCAACATGATCTCAGTAGGCCTATCTACTGGACCGATTTTTCACCAAATTTTCACCGTATGATATGTATTTGATTGTAGATTACCGATCTGACCCACTTTTTCCGATGACTCAAGGGACGTTGCCATGGCAACCAATTTTAAGGTCATAATGGGCGAAATCGGCCGACACTCATTTATTCGTTGCCGTGGCATTCCGAAACGGCTTGGGATATCGCCATTCTGATTTCAAAACTTTATTTGAGATGATCTGGCTACATCGTGTAAAAAATTGCTGAACTTAGGTCCGGAGTTTAAGAAGAGCAAAGATGTACACTCCCTTGTCGATCAGCAGTTTGGCTACGCGGCGCCACTGCTAGACTTTGTGGGCATCAGTTCTGAGTTTTCTGAGGCGATCACTACTCAGTTTTGTTTCACCTATACGCCAGAGGGCGTCACTGCTATGCCGCGCGGGCTACACGCTAGGTTGTGCCACGTATTTCTAGATTTTGGAGATACCCGAATTCCCTTATAACACAACATTGGGTAAGCGCAGGGTAGCATTGGTGCCAAAAACAGCTGGATCCATTCAGCCATTTCTATGGAGCACTGGCTTGTGACGGACGGACAGACGGGCACAGGGCCATAACATACCGCGCTAACATAGCGTCGCAAGGAGAAAAACGAAACTCGAGCATACAACATTGGACAACACTGTTCGGCGCGACGTATTTTTTACTGTGAGAGAAGGCCCTCTCGGCTGGAGCAGAACTCACAGGTACGCAGAACAAGCGCTCAAATTAAGGCTGCGGCAGTGACACGTTGCTCTGCAGTTTGACAAGTTTAGATAATTCGGCTGTTGGATCTAAAGTTGTAAATTGCCACAGTTGATGATAGCGATGTCGTTTTAGTGGTTAATTAGAGCCCTCAGGATGGTTGCCGACTGCCCATAATATATTGTGATTTATGAGACTCGAGACACTGACGCTGTCACTGCGATTTGGAATACAGTGAGGTGAGTTTTATAGATAGCTTGAAGTGACGTCACAGTAATCTATGGCCACGATACGATCTCTATGTTGAAGGGCATGATACCGTACTGTGGGAAGTTAACTGGTGAAGATCTGTCACGTTATTTAAATAAAACTGAATCAGTAGGTTTAAGAAAAGCTTACTGCGAGCGCCAGATCGGCGATCTGACTCTGCTGCAAATTGATAATATTTCCTTCCCCTACAACATGGCGGCCAGAAGAGCTAGCATAGATAAAATGTCGAAATTAAGTCACTGTTAACCCATCTATACTTTGAACAGTGAATAGCATCCACAGTGGGTGGCCAAAGTGACTCGGTCCGATATGGAAGACTGTTTCTTTGATTGATTTGTGGTTAGCGTGCTGCACCGATCACTGCTGCTGAAATCTGCGCATCGCTCAACGAGCAGCACTGTCCAGGCTGTCCAGGCGATAAGCTTAAATCTCTGACAAAATGGACTGGCGTTATTGCGTTCGTATATTTTATGGAGAAATATTTCCAAATATTTAAAATTCATGTAATGTCATATGTCAGTGGTCGGAATTGTGCCCACTTCTTTTCAATATAGATAATAACAAAACTCTATATTCGATATAAAATGTCAAAATTAAAGACAAGAGTCAATTCCAACATTTACATCGAGAAGCAACGATACTAAATTTCTGGCTCAAATCCAGTGCTCAAGTGTCCGACGGCTAACCAATCACGATCGTTTGTGCTACTAGGCCTACTCATAAAGTAAACAGGTAACTCTTGTCTAGTCAAGAGTTAAGACGCTGTCCTGAACTAATTACGGGACAGGCAACTTCTACTGATCAACATTAACATCTGACGCCAAATTATTGGCGGCGCTGGCCAATAAGTTTATTAGTTCAGCTCTCAAGCAAAACGTGCCGCCACGGTTACAAACCAAACAGATATAAAGCCAGTGAAATAGAGGAAATCAAACAAAAGCAGTAAGTTACAATGAAATTGAAAGTTGTTCGGCCTCAAGAATGCCTTGTCGATTGCATACAGCCACGCTGACCAGTGTGGGTTCGACTTCCTATTGGTGTTCTGTAGTAACCATTTAGCTCTAATTATACCATTTTGAGACAGGACAGACGGGTAGACAGACGGACGGACATCGGATTCGTTTAATACCCCCACTTTGGTAGCGGTGACATAAAAACGTACTTGCAATCGTAAAAGTAAAGTGCTTGTGATTGTCCGTACACTTGGAATTTGCAACAAAGTAAACACGTAGAGTCGTATAGTTCTTCCAGCCATCTGAAGCTTCATATCCGTGAACTTATCGTCGGCACTCGCCGCCGAGAGCAAAAAAAGAGGAAGGACATTTAAATAATGATCGGTTGAGTTGTTCGTCGCCGGCCCGTATTAGTCGCACGCCGGTGATAGTCGATGGCAGTAATAACGGGCCGAAACGACCGCCTGGCAGGTAGGGTGTAGATTGATCGACGCAGTGACGAACGCCAGTCTCCGGAGACGATGACGCTGCCTGATGGTGGTGTCTACGGGGAGTGACTGCTCGTCCGCGCCTACAAGTTGCATCACAGGCCGCCCATAGGTCTGACTAACCGGCCGATGCCACTAGTGCGCCGTTTCACGTGATGTACTGTCGCTGAACGCGTTCTGTCTGTTGCCATCGCCGCAGCGCGATTCGGGACAACCGTCGCCGCTATTATTTGCATACATGCATTACCTACATACATTTGTAACGCGCACAATAGTCGAACACAAAGAACTGAATGTGAGACGCGGGCGGTCACTACGCTACAAAGGGGCAGTACATGTTAACACGACACCGAGTACGAGTAAACAGATAGCCGCGCGATTTGAAGAGATTGAAAATGTGGATGTCATATGACGCATAAAGGTAAGTCATTTTCATACGAAAGGTGTGTGGAATAGCTGAAGGCGTGTCTGTCTCTGGTCTGCCGTCAGTCGACGCATTGTATCGTCATCGGTCAAAGGCACCATACACGAACATTCAGCACGACATCGTATTCGTGGGTGGTCGTTACTATTTAGTATCACTTTTTTCGACAATTTATGGAAATTTTTGTCTCAGGTGTAATATTGAAATACCGAACTATCATTTTTAAAATAACTGAACATTTTAAAAAGCACCTGCTTTACAGATATCTGATCGTATGTTGGTTTGTTCGAGAATTGTTTGAGCTCGACGTTAAAGTTGACAATGATCACTTACTCACCGTAATGCACTAGAGCCTCTGTCTGGTTAAAAACTAGAAAACCTTTATTTGAGGTCGCATCAATCATTTTAATGTCATCTTTAACCGAACAAAAATTACACAACTCATGTTACTTACTTACAGTTTTAAATTCAAGTCTGCTTTTCTATACTATTTGTTTTCGGCTGCTGCTAGCCTGCTACGCCACGGTTGGCCATCCGAGCAGTCGCTGAGCTCCTGTTTTGTCCTGTGACCGTGAACTTTTGACTCATGACCTTGGCCTTTGAACTTGATCTAGGTAGGATCAACGTGAACCAGCGTGCCAAATATATCGATCACAGGTCACTTAGTTCATAAGTTATTGATGGGACATACAGACACGTTCACACCATATAACGGTTACTTTACCTGGACCACTAAAGCAGTCGGTAAATATCAGCGGCGTGTGCAGACATCAACAGATGTCAGTTGCCACAATAAGACTAGCAAACGGTTGCACGGATTAAATTACTTTTGAACGGCGTGGGAACCCTATCTGTCCAATGGCCGAAATATTCGAATTCCATTGTCACGCCGTGAATGTGCACGTGAACCTATTATTATCATAGTATTTTAACGAGGTGTCGCCCTAACGGGACGTAACTGTACTGGCCCGCCGTGCAGTGTCGGCCGCCCGACCGCCGGCAGCGTTACAGACGACGGACGACAGACGATAACGACAAACGTCAGCGAGCAAAACAATACTGGCCCATTAGGCGGGCCAGTAATAATATACTAACAAGCAGTTGCTCTTAAAGACTTCAGTGTTGCACGTTTTAGAAATTACTCGAAACATTGTTTTAATTTTGCATTCAGACTATGAGAAATATCTGACAGTCAATCATTTCGACAACACTATTGTAGCTGTCGTGATCTGGACAGTGACGTAAGGCATGAGCGAGCGGTAGCTGGACGTGTGGGAGCCTGCAGTGCGTGAGGGAGCTCAAGCGAGACGTGTGGGATCCCAGCTGCAACCAGCTCCAACTGAATTTAACCCCTGGAACTTGCAAGCGAGTATCGTTGACGATGACTGACCTGATTTGCTCCTGTGAATCAATGCCATTTGTCTTTGGTTGTTCTGAGCTAAAGAAGTTAGTGGACAGTTCAGACAATCTGCCGCGTGTGTAAATTACTGTTGCATGCCGCTGGTCTGGCGGTGAGCGAGACGACCTCTGTAAACTGCCGGGACCGTTAGCGGCCAATTAGTCTGTTGACTCGACTGCCGTCACGTCTGAACCCACGTACATCTTGGCGATTTATGAAGCCTCGTGCAAACCACATCGATCTTGTCAGCCAGCCATCTCACACCAGCCAACTCACTAGCCTGGACCGCTATTCGATGTCACCACTGTTCGCCTTGCCACCGTTTTACCGCGCGACGCTGTGCTGGCGCAGTATGTGCTGTCGTCATGTCCGTCCGTCACAAACCGATATTGTATCAAAACGACGGTAGCCCAGGTACTCTAGTTTTCCGCTGCCAAAGATCTCGGCGAAATTCCGACGGGGTCACCCCCAACGGGAGCGCCAAATAGAGGTTGGGTAAAGTAAAGTAAAGTAAAGTATAGATCGATTTGTATAGCGCATCGTCGTAACTACCTCTAATGCGCTCAGACATGGATCACACAGTTTTACCTGCAAATTACACCATGCCTGCCTTACTCCCCAGCCGCAGAGCATCACCGCCCTTTGGCTGGTACTCATTTTACCCTCCCACGGAGGGTAGAAGGCTGAGTCGACCTGGGTGGTTGGTTACATACCGAAATAAATTGAAGCCGCGTATGTGAAAAGCGGCGATTTTCGACATATATCTCGCTATATATAATGTGGCAATTGATCTGCGCTCTAGTGGTATTGCTAAAATGGCCATTTATCCCTGATACAGTCACATTCTCAGTGAGTTATGATTTTTGACATGACTTCTCTGGTAAGGGGGTGTCTAACGTATTCCTACCAAAGTGATATTTGCCGTTTTAGAGCTATGACTATGTCGCACTTACACTTGGTTGTAAACTGGCCAATCTTTACCATTTATATGTATGATATAATTTGGTAACATGTCAACTATCACATTAATGCTTCTCCATATCTAAATTTACGTATGACTGATAATGGAACATAGTCAGTGCCACTCGTCACGCGACGATAAAAACAAAGTATGAGCTATGTGATGTCTTATGGACACAAAAGAGCGAACCGTAACTACCATACGGCATCCAACGGTTCATTTTGCATGACTCTTCGGAGTATAGGAGCATAGCCGTGCGAGCCCTGTTTCCAAACTGAATATCTTCGGAAGTGCACTGGTACAGGCTCAAAGACGTAATTTTTCCTGCATTCTTGATCCCTCTGAGACTTTGACACAACTGACTATTTCAATCACCAAACCTTGACGTCGGTTTCGGGTTGATTATTCCGCTTTGTATCGAAATCTTGCTGTGCCCAATCTAATGACCTTCCTGTACCCTTCCTTGACTTGTGTTTAAAATTGTTGCAACTATTTCTACCTGTACTATTCGCTTTTGACGTCTTTGTTATAACTCATTATACTAACTCGCTAACTCTTCCCCATTCTCAAACATGCCGACTCCAGAAATCTTTTCCACCCTGCCTACTGAATCGCTTTCGCGGACTGTTGGTCTCATTGTCAGATTTGTAATTAAATTAATGATGATTAATCTTTCTAGTTCTAGTTCTTTTTTGTCAATTTTATGTTCTGGTGTCAAGTGACAGACTGCGATATTTTGTGCGTATGCTACGTATTATCGTGTGTGTATATACGGTCTCCAGACGGACATAGACAGCCTGCAAATGCAACTGCTGACAGTATGCGTAATCATAGATTAATTATGTTTGAAGGAACCGCCGCGGAGAAGTTGGAACGAATAGCTATAGCTCGCGGCTAACTGGCGCATACCCAGCTGATGCGACCGCGCGGCAGCTGCTGCTGCTGGTGAAGATGCAAAGACTGTCTATAGCGCTGCAAATGAACGGCAAACTCGGGCGCTCACTGAAAGCTGAGTCTCATTGTCTTATTGTGCTGGATGACGCTGGGAGACGATAAAGAGACCGAGGATGAAGACAAGATGCAATCTGACGAGAGCTGATAAACTGTCTGCGCGGAATGTCGGCGCGGAGTAGCATCGACGCAGCGTTAACAGCTACATTTACTTCACGGCACTTCGCGGACCTGCTATCGGCGTTTCAACACGGCGACCGATAACTTGTCGTGAAGGTCGCCACCGCAACAGAAGAGTCGGCGATGCACCGTTGATGTAGTCGTCGTCAACTTCATACGACGACGACGATGACAAATACCGCCGACTAGTCGAGCCGTCAGCGAGTTTGCCGCCGTAGGACGCCAGCTATACCAGACAGATACGTTGAAGGACGATGGGTCTATGGCCGAGTCGACCACCGTCAACCTCGTCCAACCGGCGGCGTCGGCGTGCGACGGAGCCGCGGCCGCCAACGACGTCGCGGCGCCGCTAGAGCCGGACCTCGCCGGCGACGATGAGCGACCGTCGACGGGCCACGCGGACGACGGCGCCTTGTCGCAGCAGCCGCTGCCGCTCTTATCGTCCGTGATCGCGCCGACGGCGGCCGCCCAGTCGGTCGTCGTGGCCCTGCATCGGATCGCGTCGACGACGATCCCGGCGGCGGCAGCCGTGCCGGTCGCTGCCGGTTCGTCGACCAGTAGTGTGCGCGCTCGTTCGACGAGCATCGCTGTGCCGCGCGCCGGTAGCATCCGGCGATCGTCGACGGCCGTCGTACTCAATGTCGCTCGAACGCTACGTCAACAGGTACCGTTCGTAATGGCCGCCAAAAAAGAAAAGAAAGAATATACAATACAATCAGAATAAGTTCAACATCTTGCAAATATCAAACGGCATAGGTAGTTGTCCGCCGCACCGTAGCTGATCCTAAAT
>Ga0209780_1001726_pt1 | contig 14777 bp, 8 predicted proteins | sample WorMetexBAHAMAS2_FD_187384 | JGI IMG/M metagenome (GOLD analysis project Ga0209780, IMG submission 187384) | Marine gutless worms symbiont microbial communities from Max Planck institute for Marine Microbiology, Germany - Inanidrilus exumae... | ecosystem: Host-associated > Annelida > Digestive... | reverse complement strand
CACTGCAGTAAGGGTGTGCAGCCCGTGCCCAAGGCTGTATATCGCAGTGGCTGTCGTGATAAACACAACCGCCTGCGGTGAGATTCGAACCTGGGTCCTCTCACACCGCAGTCAGGCATGTTACCGTTAGGCCACTGCGACACTGTGCACTGCGATACGGTGCAATATGCGATGCGGCCTAATAATAATAATACAGTACAATCAGATGTCCGGCTTTTGTCTCCAAAGCTAAACACCTCATGTCGCTGCATTATTACGGCACTACGGCGCTTGACGTCCGTTCTCCGGCTCGAAAAAAACTGACAGTCTGATGCTTGTGCCAGGAAACGCGTGCTGCCCACGGCGACATCCGTCAAATGGACCGGTACTGCCGCCGTGCGCACGGCCCGACTGCGGGCCGATCACCTACGGTTCAAGATGTCCACGGTGAATATTCCCGATGGATCGTCTAGACTCACGACTCACGAGACACCGATTCCGGCATGTCCATTACCCCGAGACGACGGCGCTATGAACAGCCGACCGACACGCGCACATGTAATGATAGCCTGTAATTACGTAAATAAGTAAGGAAGGAAGGAAGGAAGTAAGTAAGGAATATTTATAGTCAGCGCACTAAGAGCAGAGATGGACATGGATCGGGTCTATCCATGGATTGGGTTGGATTGGGTCACACATTTTAGTCATCTAGTAAGTTGGGTTGGCCGGGTTGGGTTTCCCCAAATTTAAGGAATTCAACCGTTCCAGATTTCCAAATTTAAATGGTTCACATGACCTGACCACGCCCATTTCAGCGACGATTTGTCATCCACGGGCTAGGACTTGCTACTGTCAGACTGCCTATGAAATTTGAAGTCTTTATTTCTGCCCAATACAAAGATATGAACAGGGATACTAAATTTGGAAAATGGAGTGGTTTGGGGTAGTTAAAGTCACTCAAGGTCACTGAAAATAGCACCATTCGATAGAACGCATGGAGTTCCTGTTACGTATCTTGCACCGTTTCTGCTGAACCTATGCCACCTGTATTTTGGGGCCCCCGTTGGAGTGACCCCGTTAAAATTTCGCAGTGATGTTTGGCATTGGCAAAATAGTCCCATGGGCTATCGTACAGCGTTGTTTGTGTGATCCTAGGTTCAGCCATTTTGGTAGAACTCAGACTTGTGACGGACGGACAGACGGACAGACGGACACGTCACGTGATGCGTCACGTGACCCTGATCACGCCATTTTCATGGTGATTTGTCCTGCGTATGCCTATAGTATACTGGTGTAAACAAGTAGCTCATCTTTCGCTGACAAACCCGCGCGACGCGCTGCATCACGACAAACGACAAAATTTTAAAACAGTCACGTGACCTTAACCCCGCCCCTTTTGTTAGTGATATGTCATCCTATTGCTAGGATTGACATAGCCTACCTGTGTACAAAATTTGACGACGTTAGGTTCAGATTGGAGCCCCAAAAATTTTTAATGGGTCACATGATCTGACCACGCCCCTATCAGGGACGGTTTGTCGTCCGAAGGCTGTGACTTGCACATTCAAACTGTACATCAAATTTGGAGTCTTTGCGATCACCAATTACGAAGATGCATAAAACAACGCAAAATGTAGAAATGGGGTAGTTTAAGCGACGTATCGTATCGTCGGTTAGCCAGCCTGGCATCGAATCCTTTAGTAACTGTCCCCATTTTCGAACTCTGTGCAAAAATGGGTTAACGTGGCCCTACGAGGGTAATAAGAAACCGGAGAATGGAGCACAACGAAGATAGCCGCTGCCCCTGGCATCCGCTCCGACGCCGAGTCGACACGTACACGGACCGCGCTCAGCGCCAGCGTCACGAGGTATCAGTCGACGCCCGAGCCCGGATCACGCACCCACTCTCATATTAGCGCCATCAGTTTATAGGACTCCGCGGATAGATCGTGATTTGCCGACGTGACACATAACCCGTGTGCCGCGAGATTAATATTTTTTCGACGTCCCGCGGCACCGCGTGAAGCCGGCCAAACTAAGACGTGACATATTCGATGCGGTACAACCGAATGCATCATCTGTTACTATAAACCCCAGAAGAACGGCTGTCCGTCCGGTCATTAATGAGCTTCATTTCTTCTTTCTCCTCTTCTCTCTATCAGTGTATAGTCACTAGAGATACTGCTGCAAATGATGCCATTTTCTTCGGCCTTTGCAGCGTACACGTAGCTGTTCTGTTCTTACGCTCATCGGTTCTCTGTTTGGTTCTCTTACTATAGCGCTCCGTCCTCGCGCCTACGGCGCTCGATCCGTTGAGCCTGCCAATTCGGGCGCGCTGAGCGCGAGCCCGCGAACTCGAGCGACGCTCGCTAACCCCCATGACCATATGTAGGGCATAAGGATGCCACACGCCAAATTTTGTACAGATCCGCTCAACATTGTGGCCGTCCACAAGGAACAAGGAACAGACAGACATACAGACACACACATTCGGTTTTATATAATATAAGATTTAGTCACTTGAGGTTTTGATCTAGTGCGACGAACTAAGCCGGATATGGATACCCGCCATTTTTAATGCAACTTAAATATTTGCTATTTACGCATATTTGGTGATAGGAGTTTTACGCATAAAGTTGGTGATAGGCGTTTCTCGGCCGTCGCCGGTCCTCGAATAGGATCTTCCACCAGGACTACGGCAACCGGGACTGTCCTTCGATTTCTTTAGACAATCTCTGAAAACTTATATATTTGGCGACTGTAGCGCCTAGTGACTCCACTGAATTTATAGGCGCTATATAAATAAACTTGTTTGTATGTCTATCTATCTATCTATCTATCTATCTGTTTGTGTACCGGTATACTGCAGTGGTAAGAAATGAGCAACATATTTATTTAGAGAGCTGTCTTTCTTCCACTGACTATCCCGTCTAAAACGCCAAATATTTTAAGATTTTTCTTTCGATGCACAGAAGACTATGTAAAATATGCACACTGTCTTGGAAGTCGACGCCAATTGCACTGTTACGATGACAACTGCGTCCGCAGCCGAAGCTAACAAAAATTTAGCGCCAAGCTGCCACCTCAGCTAATGTTACATACGGCGAGCTGTCAACTATGTATTGTCTGTAAAATACCGGTACTGCTACGGACGAGTCGTGAATTTTTATAACTATACGACCGTTGTGTAATTTTCTTTGGCCGACAGCAGAAGCGGATAACAACGTGGGATGAATTTTGTATTATGTTGTCTCGACGTGGTTCATGTTGATATACGCAACACTGAACGCTCTAGAATGCACTCTACACGTTTCGTTTTCACACGTTGTACATAATTCTTGAAAAAAACGCATATAAATCACTATATATTTTCAACATTTTAAATTTTCGTTACGTTATGTAGGCTTTTGCCTGAAATAAAAGCTGTGAATGAATGAATGAATGAACGAATAAATGCACCAAAACCATAGAATAAAAATACGTTCGACACCATTTATCAAATCAACAGTTTAAACACTCACTTCAGCATAAAAGCTACGGCAGACTTATCAGGTACGTATACATAACAATTGCAATTTAACTGAATTATGTTTTTGTGAAGTTTACAACGTGACAAAGTAATGCGATTATGCAGAAACACTAAAAATAATACTCATTATAACTAACGTCAAAGCAGTAGTTTGTAAATTAGTAATTAGCGTAATTTACGTGAATTATGCACAGTTACGAATTTTTAGAGAGAAAAAATCAAGAACTAAAAACATTAAAACGTGTTTTTATTAAGAATATAAACTAAAAAGCATTAACAACTATTGATTGATAACTAACTGATAAGTGATGAAGTTGGACAAATGCAAGTTTGTAAGCTATTGATAGCGCCGAACGCTGGATTTCATTTACAGCATTTAATCGTCATCATCGCATACAGAGACAAGAATTTCACAGTCTACCGTTGTCAAGCCTCATATAGCCTCGAGTAGTAATTTAGCAGAGTTTTCAAATGACACAAAGCGTCGCGCGGATCCACTGCGACAACTGAGTTCGTTTTATTGGACCGTGTAAACAGTCAGGCTGACGCTACCGTTCCCTTAACGAAAATGCATAATAAATTGTCATAAGGTTTTTACCACTTATACACAAACGCAATGGCTTTTTACTGCCAGACAACACAAAAAATCCCAAAGATACAGCACAATGGCCCATCGACCGGAATAAGCCGAAATGTAAATGGCAGTGTCAGAGAGCGACGTAGCGATAGCTAGCAAAGCCCCGACCGATGCGTATCGGTACGTAAACTGCGTAATTTGAAATTCGCCGCATGTCCGCGTTCGGGTTTCTGCGCGCGGATGTGAACGAAAATATTGTCACGACTTGCGCGCGAATGTCGAGATGTTTCCACGATCTGTTCTCGAGTATGCAGCGACAGGTATGCGCGCGTTTGCTGACAGCGTGCGTCGATCGTCGACTTTGTTTCCCCACGGTCGGCTCACTCAGCACTTGTCTGTCTACACGCAGCAAACGAAGTTGCGTTGTTGGAGCGGCATTAGCTGTGACAGAGCGGAGCGGTCACATCTGGCGTCACCAGTGCTGCAGACGAAGGAGAACGACGTCTTTTTGTTCAGATACGGCTCGTCCATCACGTGTTACGACCCATTGTGTACCGCAGTGTTCCACTATATCCACGTTACATTGTGTCCGGGTTGATGTTAGAGGTGAGGGACATAGTATCTCTTTTCGTGGACGTATTCGGACCCCGTGCAATGACTTCTGTGGTAAATCCCACGGGGACCAAAAGTAGTAGTAGTAGTAGTAAATGGTCGTCGACATCATCATGAGCACATAACCATGATAATAAAAAAACAATAACGATAATAATAACATCAACATCTACAAGGCGCACAGTGGGTAAGTTTAAATTAATGGAATAGTAACGACAAGAATGTTAGTAATTAATTGTTTAATCCCGGTCCACACTAGCAACAATGTGAAAGCAACATTGTCGAAGCAACAGGTGCTTCGACATTGTTGCTGTTTTGGGCAACAATGTCGAAGCAACGTTAGACTTTGTCAAAAGGACAAAATTTCAACGCAAAACTCGTTCGACATTGTTGCCGTTTTTGGCAACAAAGTCGAACGTTGCTTCGACATTGTTGCTGGTGTGGACCGGGCTTTAGGCCTAACTACTTGATCATTTGCCCACCTCTAATTTAATAATAGTTGTATTAATTATGCATCAGGTTATTTTAACCTTGTTTAATGATTTTTAAAGCAGCTGCATAATCAGTAGTTTGTTAGGAGACAGCGTATAAACTCATGTCAATAACAAGAACTGGGAGTACTAAGTTAGCTCACCTTAGTCTTGCTTGCGAGTTATTCATAATGAAAAATAACTAGAAAAACTGCCCTTGATCAAGGAGGTCACAGCGACTGCACTGACCTTGACCGTTGATCTTGACCTTCAATCCCAGGCGAGCTATGGTCATGACCCCCACACACAAAATTTCTAGTTCAAAGGTAGGTCAGTCGGTTCAAGAGATGCAGTGGAAACAAACAAACGGACGGATGGACACGACCGACTGCGTTATATATACCTTTCCCGCTAACGCGGTCGGAACGTTTATATGCATCAATTAGCAGTTGTATCTCGTGTCTGGCAGAGCTAACGTACCTCAAAGGTTATGCCCCAATTCGCCGAATCCCGTTTCGCCGAATCCCATTTTGCCGAATCCCAATTCGCCGAAAACCCATGTCATTTGCTTATTTTCCTAAAGAGGAAATGCCGATGACGTCAAACTAAACTGACCCTAACCGTAACACTGACCCTAACCGACACAGTAATGGTAATATTTTTACGCGCATTTCGTTGACACCCATAAAAAGGTTGTATCGCATTAATGAAAGGAATTAAAAATGAAAATGATTGAAAATATAGCTTACACGGCATTCGGCGAAACGGGAAGACACCACCTCAAGACGTAGGTCTTCTCTATGCCGTAACGGAGTCGAAACTGTACGCAACAGTGAATAATTCTGAAGACTCGGGCTGCATCACACAACGTGGCAGCACGAACGTCGTCAGCAGCAGGACCAACGGCGCCACCTGTCGGGCAGTTTTATATCGTCGTCGCATTCTAGTCGGCAACACGAACGGCTAAACGGACAGCGCGTTGCTTGCGTGCCGTAATCCGCAACGTGCGCAGCTAAAGCCACGTTCACGTCAACTGGCTTTAGCGGTCAATATGCCAGCGCTTCGCACAGATCAATAGAACTGGAATGTTGACGACTCGACTGACGCATCGATTCCCAACCTAATGATCGCCTGACCTCGCACAATTTCAATGGTGTCAACTCGTCTCAACGGAGAACGATCACCACAACTTGCTTTCTGACTTTGTATTGTACTTTAGTTTATGTAGTCAGTTGCTTAATTCATTGCTGCATATACGTTTCTTGTGCTATTAAATTTTAACTCACTTACTTATTTACTTACTCGCAACGCCAGCCGTCAATCTATATCTAACTAAATGGAAAGTACTCTGAGAGAGTACAAATCCCCGCGAAAGATTTTTGTTGCCAACACTTGCCGTTTTTTGTAAACAATAGCCGGTTTACGGTTTTTTTGACCGTTACTTCCACATCCCTCTAACGATTATAACGAAACACGAACTTGGTCTTCCATTACCCCCTAGGAACTTTCGCATAAAACTGGGTGCAAATCCGTCCCCAATCTTTTAGTTGTCGTGGTCACAGACAGACACACACACTCACACAAACCAACGCCGGTGAAAACATATTTCCTCGCTTTTGCGGGGATAATAATCCGTCGGTGAATTTGTCACGTTTGTTTGGCCAGGGGCGTGGCTTACGTGGCGTCAGTACGGGCGGGGTCGTGGCTTAGGGCGGGCGGACGGACGGACGGACGGACGGACGGGCGGCCCAAGCCCGCGACTGTGGCTTGTGTCGTTAGCTGGTTCTTCGTCTGACGTATCTTTGGTTCATTTCTTTGACTAAACGACTTGGCGAAATTTCACCCAAAGGAGCACTAAACACGTCTGGGTTAGGCCCTATAGACGAATATCTCGCTAGGTCATAATACAGTGTAAACATATTTATGAATGAGTGCAATAGAAGATTAATGGAAAATCGTATGTAGCCTATCACATGGCACCAACGCCAGTAACCTTGAGTGACCTTGAAGGCCACCTTTGCTATCTAAAGTCTTTTTAACTTCCACACCGCAGGTAATATAATATGTATACCTATTAACTACGATAACTATCACTATTATCTTCACGGGACACACTTCAGCAACTTCATTGGCTTACTGTTAAATGACGGATACAGTTTTAGTTGGCTTCCTTTGCCTATAAAGTCCTATACATACCGGTATTCCATCATATCTGTATGAATACCTTCATCTCTACGTTCCTTCTCGCACCTTGCGATCATCCTCCTCCGCTGACTTGTACGTCCCTCGCAATAATCTCCATTTCGGTTTCGTATTGCAGCTCCAACAGTCTGGAATTCTTTCCGTTTCACTCTTTGTTCGTCTTAAACCTTAAATACTTTACGAAAACATCTTAGAACCCATCTATTCCAGTCTGCTTTTAATAGCCCCTAACGACTTGTCCAGCGCATCTGATTTATTCCACTGAATTACTATGGCGCTTACTCAAACTTTAATACTTATTTACTTACTTAATTATTATTTACTTACTTACTTACTTGCTTATGTGCTCATGAATCGCAAAAACGCACGATGCTTGTAATTTCAACTGTCTTACAAAAATGAAAGACTTCTGACAATCACAAGCAGTCACGTAGGCCAACACTGTACATGACATGGTAATATCTCGGAAACGGTGCAAGATAGAGATGTCGTTGTTGCTATACAGACCACCAACTCAGTCTAACTGGAAGTGATTATGGCCTTTGGAGGGGCGACAATTGCGATGACTTTGAGTAACCTTCAAGGTCCCTCGCCTATTGCAAGCCTTTTTATTTATAATTTTAGTACAGCTGTGTAGCAAATTTAACTGACGTAACGCGCCACGCGTCCGTCTGCGATAGCTGAGCTTCTTTTTTTACGTTAAGACGAAGTTTATTAGCAATAAACCAATCGTTTAATTGAAAAACATGTATATTAGTTTGATAGAAGACACCATTTACGCATCTACCACATACCATACACGTTCACCACACCAATCAGCCCAAGATCATTGTTATCAACAATTGACCCGAATTGCTGTCTCTTTGACTAATAATTTTGTCACAAAAACACGAAGTTAACTGTACCACGCACACCATAGTTATGCAACTTGTGCAACAGTACCTTGATCAACTGTATCAGAAGCTTTTTGAATATAAACCTAGAAAAAGCCAGCACTCACATAGTGCAATAACCCACGCCGACATTGTTTTTTTGTGCCTCGTGAGTATGACCTTTGCCCTTTTGATCCCAAATAAATGATTTACAGGACTCATGGCGGAACATTTTCTGTGTCAAGTTTGGTGATAATAGCAGCAGCGGTTTTTAAAATATCGCGCGGATAAATAGACAAAAAATCTTACTTACTTACTTACTTACAGACAGACAAATGCCGGTCAAAACACTACCCAGCGACTGCCGTCGGCGTTGATAAATATATTCCAATACAGCATGGCGTTTATCGTACTTTCATGTGTACGGCATCAGCCACAACACTCGGATGTAGGGCTATGCATCAGCCCTTTAATATAAGCGATATCTGTCAGTTGTATACGAGCACGCGGAAAGTTAATGGCGTTGTCTTGACATGACGAATGCTGATATCACTACGTTGCGCCAACGCAGTTAACAGAGTTTGGTTTTAAGATGGGAAACGGCAAATTTTGACCCCAAAAGAATCCGAATCCCTCAACTGATCAGTGATCACCAAAGTATTTGTCACAGGCAATTTCGTCGGTGACCCCTGGCGCATGCAGTGTATGTCGTTTAACACCGCGGGTGAAGCGCTGTTTTCACTGAAAATTAACTCGATTTATATTGGTCGCATAGCCGGCAAAGTGAATAGACCATCATGGGTCAGGGATTTTAAATATTTGGACAATATTTGCCTCCTACACATAGGTCACGTGGTACATCGCATGCGCGGTTGCTGCAAACGCATTGTCGATGGTAACCTATCGGAGACCTCATATAGGGAACTCATGACGCAAGAACGGATAGCATCTTCAATCTTTGCGGAGGGGTTGACCAGGTGACCAACCATGTATGACCATTATCCAAGGTCAAAAGGTCAAATGTTAACGACGACAGATCAAAAGCCGCAAAAAATCATAAAATGGTGATATTACTCAACATCACATTAACATATAAGTCGAAGTGATGGTGGGTAGGCCTAATATCACATTCGCGGTTTTTGATCTGTCGTTGTATGATGCAACAATTGCATTTCTGTATACACTGCTGTTTTTTACATTTATATTAATAAATATGAAAGAAAGCATGCACGTAGAATATCCTGCTACTGAAACTAACGAAACAGTATACTGTTGGATCCAGATTTTCGTCGCACGTTTTGGGTGACGGAGATACCCACATCAAAATGTACTCGTTTTCATCATTTTTGTTTTTATTTTACGTCATTTATTTCGACATTGCGACGGACCCCTGCCTGTTTATTGTCCCCTTGAATTTTTGCGGCGAAATATAGATTATTTATCTTTTGTTTTGCGATGTGGCGCTATCGGCGGTTACAGCCTTCACTGTTTTTGAGACCTTTCATCGGAAGACCATGTATTCGCACTGACAATTTTAGTTCACAATTTCCGCACTTCAAATGAGGCGAGCTGCCTAGTCCCCAAAGTGCCTACGCCACTTGTGATATGCGCCTGTGCTGTTTGGCTGATATTGCGAGAACTGAGTTTCGATGTGCGTTCGTCATTATCGACGTAACGGTATAGCCGGATGTGATCGGATTGTGCGCTCACTGAATTAGATCGGCGTCGTAAACACAGGCGTCTCGCTGAGTCTGATTGCTGCCGCCAATTTTACACCGACATTACTGCCAACGCTCGTCATTTCGCCGCAAACGTGTTTTCGGCCGATATTACCGTTTCTTCGCCGTCGCGTTGTGGACGTTTTGTGGACGCTAGATTGAAATAGACTGATTGATGCTGCCTGCTTTGCTAATAGGCCCCGACGCCCCATCCGCCACCGTTGTTTCGAAGCGTCCCGGCCGCAGACCATCTATATACGCCGGCAAACACCGTGAAAACACAGTGGTCAAAGACGTTCTCTGCTCACGGCAACGGCCGATCCATTCACATATATAGTCACTAAGGGCTCATCTAAGTAAGTAAGGTAAGTAGTCCCGTGTTATCCCTTATAGATAAATTCCAGTTGAAAGACCGACAGGATACCGTCGGAATATCGGAATGCGCTTTTGTATGCAAACATCCTTCAGTACGGAAATAATCACCGAGTTGCATGTCACGTATCCACAGTGCGTGTAGTAGCTAGACGTGAAGTTAAGGTTCGTTCACACTTGATGCGTTGAATTGATTCTAACGGTAAAAATGGAAATTAGACATCCCATAGGGGGACCATTTGGTAGTGAGTTTTCGGCATCTGTAATCACTGCGGAGTTATAACGGCTAAAGTCGCAAGACCTGGAAATTTTGTGAAAATTTTTGCGTTTTTTGTAAAACGACCCCTTATGGTAAAATTTTCAAAATTTTGTTCCGAAAGTTTACATGGCGACACCTATCGACGTTTTGTGTTGAAATGTCGTAAAATTTGTCCGACGGGAAATCGGTGAGATCGTGCGTTATTCGCATGACAGAAAAAAAAAATAAATTTCGGCTCCCTCCCAAACTATCGTTACTGCGCGGATCACGCCCAAAATCTGCCAGGGCCATTCTCCAACATTTGGCTCACATTGTTACAGATTGCATCCAAATCGGTTCATTTTTGGCGGTGTCATAGACGAACGCGTCAACGCCGTTCTTTTGCCCCGTAGTGTATTTCCAATATTCGGGTGAATAATAAGAACTCTATAGCAAAGGCAAATATTGAATTCACTGTTAAAGGACTGCAGAAGAAATAAAGAGTGAGCATTAATCTAGACAGGATGCCAACATGACATAAACAAATTAACGGCTTAACGACATGTCTGAATATGTGCAAATCAAAGTTCCTGTACACGTAAGCATTCCAGCTATAGTGAAACAGTTCAATCACTGAACCTGATAACAAAACTGTTAACAGCGCAACCAGTAGACACAGTGATACAAAATCACACAGCGACAAACTGAGAACAAAGAAAACATTTAACGTCTGAAAACTTATGCAATTATGATTCAAGATGCAATCGTTACTACGAGCAGCGTCCACTACGAGCATGGCATGCATAATCTGGTCACGGCAGCAGATTATAAAAGCGTAAAGCTGTGATATCCTCCCAGTCAGGCACGACTTTTAACTATAGGATACACAGAGTTCGTTTGTCAGCAAATGATGGCACAGAAAGCAGGTTCAACACTAACAATGAAACAGATTCTACTTAGACTTTCACTGAAAGGGTTTCAAACACATCACATGCACGTTATCTATAGCTTCTGAAGTAAAACGTGCTGTTAATGCAACACACGTTCCTTGTACTCGGCGTACAACCCAGGGGAATGATTGTGAATTGATTCCAGCGGTAACTAGCGTCCCTGGGCTATCGTACGGCGTTGTTTACGTGATCCTATACGTTTAGCCGTCTTATTAGAACACCGACTTGCGACAGACGGGCAGACAGACACACGATAGCAGCTATTCCGCGCTAGCATAGCGGCGCGCAGTAAAAACGAAGTAGAATTTGCAGTTTCAACACATCTGGCCAATTCTCAAAATGGCGCAGATCATGTCACGACGTACTGTGGCATTTGCAAAATCGGTCACACTTTTGGACGTATTTGGAATACTGGTTCTAGTTATATCCACCTAGAACGTTAAGTACGCCCTTGCTAGCGACGTCACATCATAACCAGAATAAATGGCCTTTTAGCAATACCAGTATAAAGTGCAGATCCATCAATTACCACATGACTTCGCTGGTAAAAGAGTGCTTAACGTTTTAGGTGGAGTCCTATACCAAACTGGTATTTGCCGTTTTAGATAGATAGATAAACTAGAAATAGAAAGCTATTGTGTTGAATGAACACAATACAGTATTCGCCTGAAGCGGTCCACTATACGTAGTAGGTGTTTCCCTGGACCCACCCGACCCGAGTCCTCAACGCAAACGGTATCTCGATCGCTTCAAAATTTTCTGCATGGCTCACAAGGTGACAGACCGACAGACAGACCGACTGACCACGCTACTCGGTCGTTCACAATAGGCTGCATATACCTACGTAGTACTGCAATGTAGTCTAATAATAATAATTGTAGCATGTCTAGGCTCTTAGACTGGTTTCCGTGCTTGTATCATCGTACGGAACACGGCAGTTGTAGATAGCAGACTTTGCTTCGCCGGTGGTGTGGAATCGCACGCTTATTGCTTCCTTAACGTAAGTCCAGTTAATGTTAACTGAACTTCGCCTTTCTACGTCCATCAGTATATTTCTTTCATAGGCGACGTACACCCCTGCCATAGTAACACGAACGACAAAGTTTGTTTCCGTATTATTCTTCCCATTAATCGTCTACCCGAGAGTAAATGCAATATAGGCTAAATAAAATTAACTGCCTTATTTCATTTATGCTTATTATAAATTAATATATGTATGCACTGGCGGATTCAGGGGGCAATCCGGCCATGGACCACGTTGATTTTCGGGGGACTGACCCCTCCTTCCCAGGCTGCAGCAGGAAGTGTTAAAAGTCGGTGGATCGTGGAGATCAGCCGTTTTTCGCGCGCTTCGCTCGCGATTATATAAAAATTGGCGTCTATAATAGCCTAACGACGTCTAAGCATAGTGGCCATGTGCCGGATATTTGCCAGCTGCCAGTCAGACTTTTACGTGTTTCGACAGCATAGTGAGCCTGCGCACTGGGCTCGTGAAACAGTTGACCTGTCGACAAAGGAGACTCCGGACTTTATCCCTCCAACGCTTTGGCCACCAAACAGCCCCGACCTAAATCCGGTGGATTAGAAGGTATCGTCGGTAAGGCAAGAGAAGGTGTACAAGAAACGGATCACGGACGTCGACGAACTGCGTTCGCGTATCCTGACAGCATGGGACGAACTTGACCAGCGCGTTATTGATACGGCAGTCAGACAGTGGCGCACCCGTCTGCGCGCGTGTGTCAAGGTGAAAGGCAGACACTTTGAACACAAACTTAGCCAGTAGTTTTAGACCGTTGATTGTAGGACACAGCTATTTGTTTTCGTGAATGACTTCAACGTTTACCAGCGTTTATTGTTGATTGTCGTTGCTGTCTCTACCTACTACAGTGTCCGCATTCCAGGCCTGAGAGAGTCGTGGATGCAAAAGGGATCCAGCTACATGTATATCCCATGTCACATAATAGCGAATTTGCTCGCCGAGATGTTTACATTGCCAGTGACATTGGCCTCTTCTGCTCTTCTTTGTGGGCACATTATGAGTGGATGCAACACCGTTACATTTTTGGGAAAGGCAAAAAGAAATCGTTCAAGGTCACTATGGCAAATGCATCTGACTTGACAGAAATGATGCAGTTTGGTGATGATACTCACGATGTTACTGAAGCAGTAACCGACGTGTGTAGGAACTTTTTCTTGAAGCTGTATGGTGATTTCAGTGGCAACCTTGATGAATTACGGGCTCATATGTTCGGACGTATCAAGTGAGATATCCCAACAGAGAATGCCTTCAGGTATCACATGTTACGAGCCCTGTACCAGATTATCATCTGCAAGAAAGCTCACATGTCCACACTTTCCTTACCTGATGCTACATTATTTGGACGGAACATTTGGTCATTTGGCTTCCATTATGATGGACAAACTGGCGAAGCCTTTGCCTGCCAAACACAAGAACTACTGTCAGTGTAGTAAAAGCAAATGCACAAAGAATTGCTCTTGTGCTGCAGCTGGTGTGAACTGCATTGTTTCCTGTAAATGTACAGCAAATCCACGTTTATGTGCTCGCATTGCAGAGGACAGCGAGGATGATGAACGAACGAACTACTATCACTAGTGTATTGTTTAATTCTTGGTGTATATATTAATTGAACCATTATCATGGATGTAGGTTGTTTTTCGTCGACTGCATTTTTATTCATGTATTCATGTATTTTATTCATGACTATGACCGGTTCCTCCAAAAATAAGGCCCGTTTAGCTGTGTGGATCTCTGAATATGACTTAATAGCACACAATACAAGTAGTATATCATATCACATTATTTGATTTTGTGTGAAAACAGTATTGTAGAACAAAGATAAATTTTTTTGTCTCAAAATTCAGCGATGACCGAAAAATTAGGGGGTATGCTTTAGATTAATAAAATTTAGACAGGACAACGATTTAGTTTGTTAACTATATCGTGTGGTTACATTTGAGGATAGTACAGGATTAACTTGAGAGTAAAATTCTTATCAAAAACCTACAATTTCCGAAATCTTTGAGATTTTAGAACATTGTCGATTGCGAAACCGCAATGATATTTTATTATTTTTCAGCATTTTTTTAAATTTCTTGTTTTTATAGCAAGGAATTCACTTTCCCGGTTCTAGTTATGAAAGTAATTAACATTCCTCACATTGTGATACCAAATACACCTATATATCAGTCATATTAGTTATTTTATTACCGGAAAAGCGTATTCGAGAAGCGCTCGCA
>Ga0209780_1001725_pt1 | contig 14778 bp, 11 predicted proteins | sample WorMetexBAHAMAS2_FD_187384 | JGI IMG/M metagenome (GOLD analysis project Ga0209780, IMG submission 187384) | Marine gutless worms symbiont microbial communities from Max Planck institute for Marine Microbiology, Germany - Inanidrilus exumae... | ecosystem: Host-associated > Annelida > Digestive... | reverse complement strand
ACCAAATTTTGCACAGTGATAAAGACCACCAAATGCCCTTCGTGGGTGGTCCCCACACACGCATTACAAATCCAAGATGGCGGACGGCCGCCATCTTGGAAAAATCGAAAAATCGCCATATCTCGGCTCCGGTTCAACCGATATTGACGAAATTTGGCAAGATGATGCATTTCGAACCTCTTGTCCGTCCTGACCGTTAAAAATGTAAAATTTTACAAATCCACAGAACGTATTTCTTGTTAAATATACAGTGTACAAAGGAAATGACGTTAAATGTGCATTGTGACTATGATTTAGAGCGCTATAGAAGCATACTTACTCACTCACTTACTTACTTACTTACATACTTACATTTAAAAAATATGTTAAACGGCAAATCATTCGAAATCGACGACAAGGTCACAAATCTCGGTGATCATAATGAAAATCAAAATGGATTCATATTCCATTTTCCATTTTAGTCTAAGTAAAAATCAAAATAACGATAGATACACGGACCCCAGTTCAGTTCAGTTAATTTCAGTTCGGGCGATGGGAACGACGTTTTAGTCAATGCGAAAAATTACTGTTCATTTTCTTCGACAGATAGTGACGATATTTTTAATTAACTGTGAAATATTGAAGTAGGCCTAATTGCCTTGAATGCCGCTTGTCTATCCGATAAGTAGGCCATAATTATGTTCATTTGAGTGACGATGTTTGAGGAGCGTATGCATCCTTATTGCAGAATACCACTGCACAGAATGAAGGTGGGGTATGCCAATTTTCGCCGATTCGCACAAAAAATCGTCCGTGGAGCGATTGCGGAAAGAGGTCGGCTTGATCATACCCATCCATATCTGTACCGATTCTGAAAATTGGATGAAGATCGGTCCAGTAAATTCTAACTGGTCTACAAGGGGATCGTTAAAAAGAATATGAAAGACAGTAACATCTGCAGAATATATAGCCTTTCGGAGTGCCATACCGGGCGCGTTAAATGTAGACATTCGAACGTTCGGCGCCTCTGAAGCATCCGCGTAATGGCGCTATATAAATATGTGTATGATTATGATTAGCGTGTTGTGGTTGGCAATTGCAGGGTCGCAGTTTACGAAGAGACTTGAGTCGTACGGTGGCGTAACGACCGATCACAACTGCAGACGCGCTGCTACATCGCTCGGCTGTCAAACAGTTGATGACGGAGACGATCAGACGCAGTGCAGAGCCAACGTCGACAGTTATCGCAACACTCTGGAGCCACGTCAGGACAGAATTCTTCAAGAAACGTTTAAAGACGTCCCAGAGATCAAGCACTCGACATCATCAGGCAGTTCTCAAGGTTGTTACTATATGATGACAAGAGGTCAGCAACTGCTGCGCTGGTCGACTGTGGCTAAAACTAGATCTGAATTTAAAACTGTGAATGAGTGACACCCGGATCACCATTTCCGTCGGTGGATCGGGACCCTCTATCTTCTACAATGCAACTGTTCTCGGTGTTAATCCTCGTCCCTAAAACCTGCTCTATACGTTTAGATGTTTAGTCACAGTTTATACCCAACGTCACATACACGAGCACACACGCACACAACCCGTTGCATAACCGAACCACTGTCACGGTCGGCTAAGAAGGTTATACGCCTTTTAGCGTCTAGCAGTACCCGTTCGAGTTCTCAGAGTCCCAATCATATTTTTGGATTGAAAGTAGGCATTTCAAATTTCGTGTGCATATTGATACTGAGTGACGAGTACTACTATTCTTGCTTTTTAAACCTTTCTAAATGCTATATACCTCGCTATATACGTGTTAACTATGATATGTTTGCTCATGAATAGGAAAGCGCACGTGGCTTATAATTTCAAATGTATTATCAAAACTGAAGGACTTCTTAACGTCACAGCCAGTCACATGCATTGTACATGTGGTAATATCTCGGAAACGGTGCAAGACAGAGACGTTGTTGCCTCAAACCACTAACAGGAAGTGATATATAACTTACCAGATAGCGGCAATTTCGATGACCTTGAGCGACCTTCAGGTTCATTCACCTGTTACAAGCCTTTCCAAACGTGATTTTTCATGCAGTTGTGCGACAGCTGACAGTATTTCGACTGACATAGCGCGTCGCGCGGTTCCTCTACAATAGCTTAGCTTCTTTTCTTCTCGTACGCGGCTATAGTTGGGCCAAAGCATCGAAAGACGTACCTACTGTAATGCAACAAACGGAAAAAGTCAGCTGCGCGGAAGCATATGCAACATAGACTTGAAAAAAGTTGAATAAAATATTAACAACGTCAAACGTAAAAACGTGACAATAAAATTTTTTAATGCCTGTAAATGTTGCATAAAACGTTACCTCGCTTATTTTCAGCTCACATCACTAAATACAAGAAAACTTGTACTACGAAACAGAATTTTGCAGTCAATAACATAGCACGGTTTTTGGCAGCAAGAGAGTAAGTAAAAATCTTGAGAGGCAGTTTGTTTCTTTGGTTGACCAATTCACAAAAGAAAACGATATTTTTGTGGCATTTTTCAAAACAGCTTCTTGTTGGAATTTCCATAAATTGCGTGTTACTTTTATGTCTTCAAATAAAAAACGTGGCAAAGTAAAAAGCATAAGACGCTCAAAACATTTTACCGTATACGTCTGTGATGTGATGATAGTCTAGTTTACCTTATCACGAAAAGTTTAGACGAATAACAGACACGTTTGTTTGCAGATGTTTACTACAATCGTCGGCAGAATTATTGGTTTCGTGGTCGCTCAGTCAGCATTCCGCCGTACTTGCGTCCCATCGAGGAAGAATCGGACAACGAAGACCAGCTGCAGCTCTTCTTAGTTGATTGCCATGAAGACTCAAACCACTGCCAGGCAGTGATGTCGTCAGTAGGTGCCCGTGACGTCACCACCCCGAGACCAGTCAGCGAGCACCTTGAGTGTGACGTCATCACTAATGGAAGGTGCGCGTTCTACAGGGACAGGACAAGCACATATGACGTCACGGAATCTCCATCAAGTGACTGTCGGCAACCAATCAACGAGTTTACAGCAATAAGGACCGACCAGTGCATACGCGAGGAGGGTGGCACTTACCCTAATGGCGATAATTACGAGACTGAGAATGGCGTCATAGGGGAATCCTCGTCACGTGACTCCGAAGAACCAATCGACAGTGTCGATACTTGTCGGACAGGCGGAAGTAACTTTACTCCTGGCGATGTCACGGCGGAATGCCAGTCAAGACATCATTGGCGACTGATTTACGTCATATTATTGGCGTCACTGATAGCATTCGTTGCGTGTTTGACGACTACGTCGCTGTTTTGCGTCATTTTCGTCGTCGCTGTGACGTCACTAATAGCTCATCATTTAGTTCCGTCGTAAACACGTGCCACTTACTCGTAATATATTGCATAAATATAAAAATGAAATTTGTTTGTAAGTTATTTGTATAAAGTAACAGATTTTATAATACTGCGAAATTTAACTTTATTTTCACGTGCATGTGGCGCATAAAAAGTGGAACATAAAATGCTTCATGTAAATAAATTTGCTTAGTCGTGATTTTATCTGTATAGATCCCAAGCTAAGGGCTACTGAAGACAAATGACTAATATTATTCACAATTTACAATTTCGTTGAACTTGATATTAAATATTTTTGTTATCATTCATGTTGACGTCTGATGACGACGTTTTATTTTTTTTGCACCGTGATTTGAAAAAGGATGGATGTGCTAAGAATGATGAGGGATTTTTTGGAAGAAATTGGAAGTTAAATTCTGAGCAAATTAAAACAAACCTCGGGATCTACACAGAAAAAAATAATGATTGAGCAAATATTTACGTAAATATATATGTTCCACTATTTATGCACCACTCTGTATATGTCACAGAATTTTTTTATACTGCAACGCAGCAACTGATCCATATGACACCTTTCCCCTTCTTACACATATTTTATTCCGTCAACACAGAATATGAAAGTAAAGGTATTTCACTGCGAAAACAATAAATGTTTGCCTCGTACATTTCATGTCAAAATGAACGCACGACGATACTGAACAGCAAGAAAAATGATGATAACATTTTGTGTGCAGCAAAAGTTGAGGCAAAATTTTAAAACAGTCACATGACGTGACCACGCCCATTTCAGGGACAGTTTGTCGTCCGTAGGCTGGGACCAAAGGGTGGCTCAAAACAAGAATTTTCCATTTTGCGTAAAAATTGTAAAAATTCTTGTTTTGATCCACCCTTTGGGAGACTTAAGGGTAACGCACAGGTTTTATCTATGGCTCGATGGAAAGCGCATTGTCAACTTCCTATTAGTGATAACTGAACTTTTTGGCTAGCTCTCACGGCTGAGGCACTATTAAGCAAAATCAGTCGAAATCAGCGTTTTCTGAAGGGGTGGATCACTTTGAGCGCAAATTTTAGGTAGGTGGGGACGTGGCCCGTAATCCGTCTATGGACCGTTAGATAGAGGAATGATGTAGCTACAACTTTGCTGCTGCAAATTATCGCACAAAGAAACTTTTTGGCAGACTGTCTTCTACAGATGAATTTTACTAAAAACAGCTAAATCGCGTTTTGTGCCACCCTTTGGGGGACGTAGGGGTAATGTACACGGTTCATTTATGACTCGTTGGAAAGCGCGTGGTCGACTTCCTATTAGTGCTAATTGAACTTTTTTCGTTATCTCTTATAGTTAAGGCGCTATGTACGGATATTGGTCGAAATCGCTATGTTCGAAAAGGGAAGGGTCACTTTGAGCGCAAATTTTAAGGGTAATGTAGGGGGTCGCCCACCAACGACTGTTGGCGTCAGAAAACTAGACTCGCTTGGCTATCACGTGGCGTTGTTTGCGTGAACCGATGTTTAGCCGTTTTGACACAATACCGGCGTGTGACAAACACACAGACAGACACACGATGACGGCTAATACCCGCGCTGCGCTAGCATAGCGTCGCGCGGGTAAAAACCAATAAACCATCATACTATTCTTCTCCAAGGTAGATTTCAGCCTAATATTGGATTCACTTTACGGTGTGTTTTGGCGATGTTCACGCGTTTGGCTATAACTCCGCCGAAAGCGAACCTATTTGCATGACATCTGGGACAAAGGGTGGCTCAAAACGAGAATGTTTACATTTTGCGTAAAAATGGTAAAAATTCTTGTTTTAGCCACCATTTGGGAGACTTAAGCGTAACACACAGGGTTTATCTATGGCTCGATGGAAAGCGCGTTGGAATCAATTAAAAGTACATTGTCGGAGGCTGGCGACTGCTAGACCGAAATTTCGTTTTTTTGTCAGGTAGTTAACAAAAAGCACGATTTCACCGATTTCTCGTAGGCCAAATTTTACGAAATTTGTACTTACACAACACGTCGAGCGGTGTGGCGATGAAAACGTTCAGGACAGAATTTTGAAAATTTTACCGTAAAAGGTCGTTTTGTCCAAAAAAAAGCAAAAATTGCTCAAAATCTTTTAACGTATAGCGACATCAGGCCGCCATAACTCCGCAATGATTACAGATCACCGTGAACTAACTACCAAAATAACCCTCTACGGGATTTCTGGCTTCATTTTTACCGTTGGAATCAATTCAAATTCATTTCCCTGGCCTACACACTCCGTACAAGAAACCTCCCCAAATTTTGTGCGACGTCCGACGCTGGTTGACAACACGGCAGATAACGCTGACATCACTCAGTAGCGGACAGTCAGTCACTGTCGACTATTGAATCACGTGACACTAGACTTCGTCGAATGCAGGAAGTAAACAGCTTGTGCAAAGATAGCCGAGCGCTTCGAGCCGAATACTGTATTGTGGGCATTCCACACAATACAACCATGTAGTAATTCTCGGTTAGGCCTACTATGCTAAATCAACTACAGCTAGAATAATAGTCTGAAGTTCTTTAACTGCATCAGTGACTCGAAATATTAAATGTCCAACGAAATGTGGCTGTTATAGATGCGTAGTCATCGCTTCCAAAGCAAAATCAAAGCTGTTTTGTACAGCTATTGCAGCAGTGATGTAGTTCCATCACGTACGTGAGTCGAAACTGAGTCCGCATGTTTTGATTCCGGACGTGGAGTCTGTGGAATCGACTATGCATGTCATGATAACCAATGATTTTTAACGGTAATTCACGAATTTTAGACTACAAAGCGGACTACAAAAAACTACAACTTTGATCTTTTACGCAATGCATGTATGTAAACATATGTAACTACGGATTAAACAGTACCTTCACTGCACGTACATTTCATTGATGTCTGTTTTCTGAACATTGATTTGAACCTTGATTTTGAGCTGCACGGGGACTCGAATTGGGCGGGCTGGGACTCAGACTCGGACTCAATGACGCGATTACATAACTGCATTGATGTGATCTAGCATGTGAGCCACATGCGAGATGTCTGCAGATGGAGCAGTTTATACTGTTGTGTATACCATCTGAAGCCATATCCACGGAAACCGTTGACACAGCACAAGCAGCAGGATCTATAGTACCAGAATCCGCCTCCGTACCACACTGCGCAGTTGTCGTTGTAGCGACTGTTGATCCACGGATCGTTGTCGCGGTCATAGGTGGTGAACGGCATCCTGTTGTGGTAAGCCAAAGCATCGCCAGCATTGCCCTGGTACTCGGACACCAGTAGCGTGATTCGCCGTACACAATGAACGCACTGTACTCGGCGTAGTACCAGCTGTTATTGGGATATGCATGTAGGCCAAATCTCAGCTTGTAGCGGCCGCTCAGTGTCAGCTGACTGAGCAGTTCATTGCCGATCCAGTAGTTGCCACTGGTGTCGTTGAACCCGACTTTAAACTCGTCCCACGAACGGTTGAAGAAGTCGGATTTAGGCCTATCGACTTTCTGCTGAATCAGCAACGGGAAGCAGTTGGCTGCTATCACCATTAATGATGGGAAAGACAAAGCCGCGTTGTCATGCAGTAAACCGGTTATAGCATTCTTCTACAGATTGCTTCCAGTCATTGTATCTTCATTCCTAGCTGCATATTTATCGATGCTAGGTAACTCAAGTCAAGTTAAGTCAAGATAACTCACCAAAACTGTCATTTTATAGCCATTTTGCTGTAATATTTAAGTGTAGTATATTGGTAGTTTTAATGAGTTTGTGTGAAAACTTCTCATTGGCAATTTATGGTATTTTCTCAATGTATCTGCACTTTAGCGCTTACTACGACATTTTTATAACAATAATGATGATAACAACAACAATAATGTTCACAATAATAACATGTCGATCAATCGCCAACTTGACGATCGCCCGATATTGTGCAGTTTAAACCGCAGCAGCTCCATAGGCCTATAGCCTACGATGATTTACTGGTAACGGCGATGAATCTGACTTGAAACATCGGTGACAATCTGATGTGCATTTATATTGACAAGTGTATTCTGGCTAACAGATCCTTACCGAATCATACATACATACATACATTTTCGTCTAATAAAAGGTTGACATACGCAACTCAAAGACAAGTACTGCATGTAGGCCTAGTAGGTTGTCAATAGCAGTTTTTGTACAACATTCGTATGATGAAGTCTCTTTTGTCCAGTTCGGATGTTTTGCTTATCAGGTCTTTGTTGTGTGACATTGTTCTCAAGTTATTATGGGGGCGCGTTCTCTAAGGAAGGTAGTAGTAGACCAAAACATCTCCCTCGGAACCCCTATGGAATCAAAACATAATCTGCCATGTAATCAGTAGTAGTAGTAGTAGTAGTAGTAGAACGTACTGATTAACGTGGCGTAAGCTAGGTAAAGTAGATTCTAGGACACGGTACACAAATAATTTAAAGTGATGTGAAAGATTTGGTAAATAAAAATGTTTTATGTTGTCTCTTGAAAGACGGTAGAGAAGTTGATGCAGTGATCAGGGTGCAGTAGTACAAAACATATCTCACGACGGAGCACATCTTTTTGAGGTCAAACTCCAAAACGTACCCGTTATCGAACCATGGCGGGTCCCGGAATACAGATCATCGTATTACGCCTATCAAATGTTAAACATTTCTCATATAACACTTAAACAAGCCGGGAAAGCCATTAATATATAAACAAAGAAATAAACCAACCAGGCATCAATGCATAAAATAATAAACAGGCGAGTTCTACTTACATAAACCTAATGAGTGAGACGAGTTGCGTGTTTGCTGGCGTGATTTAAGAAGATTCTTCACGTCTTTCAGATCTTTTCTCATGTGGTTCACAGCTTCGTCCAACGTAGAAGATTCACATGATGCGCCGTCATGATCATCCACTGTCGACTGTGCATCCGCTTCTAACGATATAGGCCTAAGTATTATAACGACGCTGATGAAAGCCATCAAAAATACCGGTACTGCACAATGTGCTTTAGACATTGCGATATAATGAATAATCGCTCGTAGTTATCTGTGAGGTCAATCTCTCTTTCCTACCGTGGCAGAGTTACGTGTTTTGTGACAAACATAAACAGACGCGTAAGCGAAAACGCCGTAAGGCCCGTTCACACGCCGCGCTGTCGATGTGAAATGAATAGCTTGCTTGAAGCAAAATCCATTTCTTGCTCAGTACGCAGAGCTTGAAGCTGTGCGTACGGAGCAAGAAATGGATTTTTGGATGTTCGAGACATTTTATTCAGTATGCACACAAATTTTTATTTACTATAATTCAAATGAATTGGGATTCACTTTTCAGCCCGCCATTTGCAATTCGCTTATTGCAAAGGCCTAATGACAGATAGACGGAACCACACGACGTATTCTCTTATCTATGCCACATTTCACGTTGATAGGTAGGCCTATACACTTTCGCCCCTACTGGGAAAAAACGCAGATTTGATCAAATTTTGAGCTTTCAGGCTTTCTGTACCCACCCTTTGACCGCGATCATGAGTAAATTTGACATAGGCATACAAGAGTAGACTCTTGATATAATCTACCACGCCAAATTTAACCCGGATAGGTTTATCGCGTTGCCCTTGAAGGGCGAAGAGCCCCACATTTGACTTATTTTAACTTTAAAATTATGTGGTAGCGCCACCTAGTGGCGTAGACACAAAACTGAACGCGGGTGCAAAACTACAAACCTTCTCCTATCAATGATATCAAAATATTTTACAAGTTTAAAGAGCTTAATGGGATCTCGTTACAAATTTTACCGTTCAAAGCGTCACGGACAAACAAAAAACATCGAACTTATTCGCTCGAAATCCGAGCTCCACCATACTAGGCATGGTCCGTGCCATTTTTAAACTTTCAAAACTTCTTTGGATTGCGCGGCGAAGGGACGCTGAAAATTTACAGGAAAGCGCAACAACTTGAGTTCAACTCAAACCCCATAACTTTTGAACCCATTGCGCCAATAACACAAAATTCAAAATGTCGATCGGCCATTGAACTTCTCACAAATGCTGAAAATGTCGTAAGAATCGAGCAAAGGATAATCAACTGTGTGGCGTTTATGTTCCGAAATTTATCGTCTAGCAGTAAGTGTAATGTCCGGCGTCCGTCCGTTTTTCTGTCTGTCCCGTAGGCGCATACTTCAGGTGACTCATCAGGGGCAGCACCTGACGCGGCCAGCGTACATTTCCGTCCGAGTATTATTATAGTTATTGATTTGCCCACCTGACCTACGTATTGTTGCTAGGTAGTGTAGCAGCAATACGTAGGTCAGGTGAATAAATCAATAACTATTATTGTTGCTAATTAATTCCCTATACCGTGTACCAAATATTGTAGAAGTCGATCAACATCATTTTGCAGAAACTACAGTCATATGAATAAGAGAGGCGTTGTTTGAACCACAGTGTTGGTTGGGTAATAACCCTACCAAAAATTAATATATTGAAACTGCAGATCTAAAGTTTAAGGGGTTAAAAGTTAAAAGTGCGAGATTTTTAACAATCAAAAGTGTTAAACCGGTTGCTCTGGCGGAGGAACACGCGGTGTCATCAGCAACGTCGGTTGTCGTGGGAGTCTGTTTATCACACGTAGCAGAACATTGCGGACGATGCCATCGACGAATGGCGGAAGTTTGTGTTACATGTAAGCCTGTGTGACGCGGAAGATTGCATGCTCGCTGTTTTAGTTTGAGCCAATTTTGTCACGACGCGTTGTCACGACTCATATACGAAACTACAGTATGCAGGCAGCCGAATAAAAAGGGGCTTTTGCGGAAAATTCTTTTCAGGCTTACATGCGATCTGTTTGCGTCACTTGTCTGAACGTTGATCCCGTCTGCGCAGTCGTTTGGTCGCAACTTCTTGGTGGCTGCACTTGCTTACAGCTGGTGGTGATTCCTTGGGTTTTTCGGCGTGACCACTGTAAATATCTTTTCATCAGTTAACAAAATTGTGCTAACATCACTGGATGATTATTTTTTCAGCAATTTTTTTCGCATGGCTGAGTTTTCCATGACAGTTTGCTTTACTCAGCTCTAGAGCATGGCGATTTTTGAGCATAAACATTTCACAAGGTAGGGCAGTAATGCGTTTGATGTGTGGTGGGACGTTTAGTTACCGTTTTGCCAGAAATTCGCTGCTATGTCTTTTGGTGAAAGAATTTTTAAAATCATTCAGGATTTGGCAAAGTTAAAAGCAAAATATAGTGGCACGTTTTTCAGGACACGGTGTATAAACAAGAACCCAGCATGTGCTGGGATGGCCAACCGTAGCCTGGACAAAATATCCCGTTTCCGCAACTACCCATAATTTTGATGTGACTGGTGGGTCGATTTAATACATTGTTCAAGTGGCCATGGGTAACTGTCACATCAAAAATTAGCTTGACCGATCGGTTCAGCTGTTTGGCCACAATCCACTCGTGTTACAGAGAGGACGGCGTTTTCAAAGTTTAACCAGAAGCTCAGCTGGGTGTGACCCCATCGGAATTAAATCAAGTGCTTTGGCGTCAGAAAACTAGTCTTAGGCAACTATGCAACAGTGATTGCTTGTTGATCCGTTCAATCGTTTAGCACGTTATTTGCTGTCTGTGGATCTTGCTAAGTAGCAATATGAATCATTGTGACATTATTCGTTAGATTTTAGTATACTGTGTTGTAGGTTTGACCTAATGACATTTACTGAATTCGCAGAGACACAGACAGTAAAACATTCGGAAAAATGTTGCAACAAGTGCTACAACTACTATTTCAATACTTTTCATATACCGTATTACAAACGATATTGCAATACTTTTTCCACAAAAGTATTGGTATTACTATTGCAATACTTTGTAGTTAGTGTCGTCAACAACCCTGGGCGCCACCATCGGTTGACTGAACAGGCAAAGTTGAGTCACATTGTACGATTCGTCGACAATTTGTATGGATAAGTTTTATGACTGCCGAAGTGCCAGTGCGGACTGCAGACTAAGTAGTTTATAGACCTCATACTAGTTAATTGGCATGTCTCGTGTACAATGTAGGCTCTGTGTTCAGTCTAGAGTTAGACTAAAAACCTACTGCTATTAATGCTTTGGTACGGTAGTTGTGTAGCTGCGTAGGCCTACTGTTATAGTGCTATGCATAATGAAAGCTGGCTGCGTTCGCTATTAGTTCACTAGAATGACATAAGTGAGTGACGATAGTCGAAGTTGTTCCTTGCAAATGGAACAACAATATTGTCTTGCGCTTAACCTACACTCGATCCTCTACACAACACAACACTTATGTCTACATTGCTGCCCATATACCAACTTTTCATCCACGTCACATACCGATAGGCAAAGTGTGGATATATCGGTTACTGTTTTTGTGTTTGTCTGTCCGGTTACGGATTTCTCCGGCGAGGATAAAGCTAGCGGCGTCAAATTTTGAACGGTGATTCAAGGGCGTCTTGGGCAGGCATTCTCCCATTTTGGGGAACTTTGTTTCGAAGAAGCCCAAAATCGGACGAATCAGCCACCCACCCGGAAGTAAACTTCATGGTGAGAAGTCCTCCCGTAATTGCGTGCCTATCAATATGGCGCGGCGTGTGGACGTATGATCGGTATGTGTGGATAAACGTCAGTCCCCGAAGACGGACGTAATTGTTTATTCATGTTTGTATTCGTGATTTCTTGCCGCTGACAGACCCACGCGACGCAGTGCATCGCGCCCACCGTGCTCTAGACAGATGTCGACGGTGAGTGTGATAAACTGTGATCGATGACGGTCACCAGTTTACCACACTGACCGTCCACCTAAGTTGACAGCACCTGAGACGATCAGCCGTTCCAGAGATATGGTTGGCGCCCACCAAAATTTAAATGGTTCGCGTGACCTAACCACGCCCCTTTCAGAGATAGTTTCAAATCCATGGGCTAGCAATTGATACCTTCAACGTACCTACCAAATGAGAAGTCTCTATCTCCACTCACTATGAAGATATGAAAGGCGATACAAAATGTCGAACATGGGGTGGCTTGGGGTAGTTAGGGCCATTCAAGGTCACTGGACATGACACCATTCGATAGAGCACAATAAGTTCACATCAGCGTTCTACAGTAACTATGTTCCTGTCTTGCGCCGATTTTAATTTACCCCACCTCTATTTGGCACCCCCGTTGGAGGTGACCTAATTGAAATTTCGCCGAGATCTTCGGCGTCAGAAAACAATAGTCCATAGACTATCGTATGAAGTTGTGTGCGTGATGTGTGTTTAGCCCTTTAGATACAGTGCCGGTTTGTGACAGACGGACGGATGGACATACGATGACAGCGACATACCGCGCTATCGCTTTCGTTTAGGTCTACAATGCTAAATCAACTACAACTACAATAATAGTCTGAAGTTTGCATGTTCTTTAATTGCGTCAGTGAATCGAAATGTTAAATTTCCAATGAAATGTTGCTGTTAGATGCGTAGTCGTCGCTTCCAAAGCAACTCGGCATCAGAGCTGTTTGTACAGCTATCGAAGCATTGATGCAGTACTTCTGTTACACCACGTGCCTGAGTCGAAACTGAGTCCGCATGTTTTGGATCCGGACTTAAACTGGGTGGAATCAACTATGTACATCATGATAACCGATGATTGTTTAACGTCGTTTCACGAAGTTAGACTACAGATTGCATGGACTATAAACAAATTACAATATTGACGTTTTATCCAATAAACGTAGGCCCTATGAATAAAAAATGTGAATACTGATTTGGCCTACACAGTATGCATACGTGGCATTGCACGTTTATTTCATTAATATCTGCATTGTGAACATATGATTTTGAGCTGTACATGGACTCGAAATCGGCAGACTTGGACTCAGACTCGGACTCAAGGACGCGATTACATCACTGCATTGATGTGATCTAGCATGTGAGCCACATGCGAGATGACTGCAGCAGGCGCTGTTTATGCTGTTTTGAATACCATCTGAAGTCTCCTGGACGCCCACGAACAGTGTTGATGCCGCAGTGGTCGCAGGCCTTGTTGTACCAGAATCCACCACCCCTTATCAGGGCGCAGTTGTTATTCCACTTGCGATTTTTCCACTCGTCGTTGTCGCGGTCATACGTGCTGAACAGCGCCCTGTCGTGGTACCACAATGCATCGCCAGCATTGCCCGAGAACCCGGATACCAGAAGTAGGTAGTTTTGCGATTCACCGTATACAACGAACGTTTTGTACTCGGCGTAGACCCAGCTGCTATCAGCACGCAACTGTAGGTCAACCCTCATCTTGTAGCGGCCGTTCAGTGTCAGCTGACTGAGCAGTTCGTTGCCGAGCCAGTAGTTGCCTCTCGTGTCGTTAAATCCCACTTTAAACTCGTCCCACGAACGGTTGAAGAAGTGGGATCCTTCGACATTTTGTTGCACTAGCAACGGGATGCAGTTAGCTGCAAAATGACAAAGTTATCAGCCTTGACAAAGACAACCGCGCTGTCATGTAGTATATCTGTTATAAGCATTCTTCTACAGATTTCTAGCTATTGTATTTTCTTTGCTAGCTGCAGATTTATTGATGCTAAGTAACTTAACCACAATATTGTCTAAACACATAGAACAAGCTCCCACATCCAGGCGTGGACTTTAACAGTTTAACTTCCTTCAAGAGAACCCTAAAAATTTTACTTTACTGAGCTTTAGCAGCTTTGATTTCAGTATCAATTTTATTTGATTTTATTGTTGATTTAGTATTAGTGCTGCTTATTTTAGGTATTATCTGCATTTGCCATCTTCTCGGTTGTGTCGTTTGTGTTTTAAAGGTCAGATATTGGTGTGGATTTTTTCTGCCTTTCTGCACCTGCTTTGTCGCATATAGCCTATTGTTGTTTTTGTTCTGTTGCTCTATGTGGCTAAGAAATGACGACGACGACGATGATGATGATGATGATAGTTAGGTGTTGAATAATGGCAGTGTTAGAGTGCGTTTGCAGTGAAAAGTACTAATTGGCGATTTGTTGTGCTTTTCCCATGTACACTGTGGGGCATAAAAACACACCAAAATGTATTTCGCCATAACTTTCGTAAAACTCGACGGATTTTGAACAAATTTGGCAGATTGCTTCTTAATTAAATTTTTCATAAAGCAGTGCAAACAAATGTCACCTGAACCGAGTACCAGCTTTGCACTATCTGCTGAAACTTGAAAGTCATTAATACAACTGTAACGTAGGCTATATTCCTAAATGCAACGAGCAGTTGTCACTGAACAAAAAATGCGGAATCTAAATGTTAGACAAGAAAATGCAATGCTCAATTTAGCAGCTGTTCAAAGTGTTGTCCCTTTGCGCGAATGCAAGCTCTCAGCCTTGGCCGCCACTGTTCAATGGCTTTATCAACGACGCTTTGCT
>Ga0209780_1001724_pt1 | contig 14779 bp, 20 predicted proteins | sample WorMetexBAHAMAS2_FD_187384 | JGI IMG/M metagenome (GOLD analysis project Ga0209780, IMG submission 187384) | Marine gutless worms symbiont microbial communities from Max Planck institute for Marine Microbiology, Germany - Inanidrilus exumae... | ecosystem: Host-associated > Annelida > Digestive... | reverse complement strand
GACTTTCGCTTTTAACCTTGAAATTTATTTCAAGGCGGCTGAGGTTTGGGCTAAAATGGATGACTATAGTACAACTAACTAGGAAATAAACGAAGTAATTTGTCGTTTTTAATTCGTTTATTTCTTCAAAATGTGAGTGACGTGATTTTACACTCTCACAAACAAGAGGCGGATAGCCTAAACACCTCGTCCAAAATAAATTTTGGACTCCCAAATAAGGGACAAGTCTATTGAATAAAAAGTGGTTTGTTCATGATCGTGATGGACGTGAAATTTATCTCACCGAGGAACAGTGGGAACATATTATTAATCGACACCCTGAGCTACAAAATCACTTGGATGAGGTACTCAAAACCGTTCAACAAGGACGGCGGCGACAACAACCCCGAGACCCGCAAGCGTATGTTTACCGTTGGTCCTGTAACACGTTACGCCCCCCTTTCAACGGTATCTTAGTAGTGGTCGTTTTTCGTTTTGAACCATCAGAAACCGGTGATTTGACTCCCAATAATTTCATTGTGACGGCTTGGGGCACTATGATGCGAAAAAAGAGGTAAGGGTGATCATGGCGTTAGAAAAACAAAAACTTATTCTTAGTACTGGCAAAACGGCTTGGATTGAATATGATCAAAACGGCGATTTGCTGGAAATCATTTTCCGCTCTGGCGAGGCAACTTGTGCTATTGAACTTACCGAAAGTATCATTTTGCGCTTTGATTGGGAAACAAGCGAGCCATTAAGCCTGAGTTTTATCAGCTTTTCACAGCTTATACAACCGACGAAATATGGTCATAGATATTTTCAATTATTAACATCAGAATGGCCAGCGGAAATTGATGAGCAAATATGGACCATGTTACGAAAACCACCTTTAAGTGAATTTCTGACGGTGAATAGTTACGAGCCGGCTTTCGCCCAGCAAGTCATCCCCATGACGAATATCAATCCACCACATTTAACGACTTTAGCTGCCTAATTGAGTGAGCGTAATTTAAGATTTCCCACTTGGCTATGGTAATAAAAGCCTAGCGTCATAAAACAAAGGGCTGTTATGTTAAGTGCTGCCTGTACATGTGGCAGAATAGGAATAATATTCATGTCTTTTCGTAGAAAAAAGTTTTATCCCAGTGCGGGAGGGCAGAAATCTTCAAGCCACCTCACGCCTTGAAATAAATTTCAAGGCTGAAAGCTCAAGTAGGCTAAAGCCTACTAGCCATGATAATTCAGTCACCTTTAGGTGACTTTCGCTTTTAACCTTGAAATTTATTTCAAGGCGGCTGAGGTTTGGGCTAAAATGGATGACTATAGTACAACTAACTAGGAAATAAACGAAGTAATTTGTCGTTTTTAATTCGTTTATTTCTTTGTACTAATACTCCCCCATCATCAAAAACAAAGCATCCAATTTTTTTGTCACCTCCTCATCCAATTCCTCAGACTTAGCCAACAAAGCAAGCTCATAATAATTGCTTTTACTCATCAGCGAAACCGGTTGCTTAAGTATCTGAAAATACCTACGAAAAATTTTATCCAAAAAATCATCGCTCATTTTAGTATCAAACCACCAACTTTCCCTCTTATCCTTTTTGGCAATCGGTGGCATATAATCACTCATCAAATCTCTGATAAGAGAAAGTGAGCCGCCATCAAGATATCTTTCCACCACCTCAGGAATAGGCAAATAATTCTCAATTTCCCGCCGTTGCCACATCATTTCTTGTAAATCAGTTGATTGCAATTTGCAATCTAGGCGATCATAAAGCGCAACCCCTTTTAAATCAGGAACAGCTTCTTTTAACCCATAAAAATGATTGCGTGCGTCAAAAGGATTGTTAGCAACATATTTGACAAAGGGATTATTTATTAAATAGGGCAACAGCGGATGATTTAACACCTTTGCCCACGCCTTTAACATCAAAAAGTCGGTTGAACCTTCTAAATAAATGACCCGTTTTTTCTGAGCAGCCAGTAAATACTGATCAAATCCAATCGTCGTTAATGCTTTGACTATCTGTTTTTTATTGTTGACGACATGAGGAGCCCCCAAAAAAGCGATAATTTTATCCGCGTTGGCGGCTTCATTTAAAATCGCCTCAGAATGGGTTGCAATAATGAGTTGTGATTGTTGACTTCTTACTAAGGCACTGAGACGGTTATAAATCTCTTTTTGCCGCAATATTTCTAAATGGGCATCTGGTTCATCGACTAACAATATTGTATTTTTTTTAAAAAAAACATAAGAAAAGATTAACAAAATTTGCTGAAAACCGCGCCCACTATTGGTTAAATCCATGCTTTCTTTCTGGTTTATTTCTCGATAGGTGGCAGAAAGCCGTCCAGTTAGCCCATTAAATTCAGGAGGATCAATATCTACTTGAAATAAATCTTGAATTAATTGCGCCAACTCTTGCCACCGATTTTGCTCATATACAAGCCAACATAAATTACGCAAAACCTCAGCAGTACGCCCCTCGCCAATTCTTGTCCGTATTGAACCGATTGGTAACTTATCCTCGATAGCCGCCAATCCCGACAAAGGGGGCAAAAAACCAACTTGCTCCAACAATCCATTTTGAAAAATATCAGTCAGCGCATCGCTTTCAGAGCTGATACGACAATTAATGGATTCATGATTGGCATAAATAAATTGAAATCCGACGCGCCAAGTCTTACCCTGCGTAAAACCAGCCGCGAAAATTTCTATGAAATTATTTTCAACATTCAAATCTTTCCATAATTGCCCCACAGAAGGTACGGGGGCTGCGTAGATATCGTATCTGTTGATTGTTGTAATAACAGCTTGTTTACCTCTCTGTTCAGCCCATTTACGCAGCCCTAATTCCCACAAACTGAGGGCTTGTAAAGCCGATGTTTTACCAGAATTATTAGGACCCACAAAAACCACTGAGCGTTCAAGTCCAAATTCTGCATATTCCAATTTTTTGAAGTTTTTGATAATGAGTTTGGTAAGCATATCAATCCCCTTTAAATACCGAACCATGAATTTTAATGTATTTTGGAATCCAAAGCTTTAGCTTTGGAAACCCACGTCCAAAGCGAGCAGCGTTGTCGACTCCAAAATCTCCGACTCTGTTATTATAGGAGACTTAAGAGTTTAAAAAAAACTGATTTCTAATTTAACTATCTTCATTTATCACCCAGTCTAAAAAATAAGAGGAAAAAAAGATGGGATTAGTTTATGCGGAGATTGAATTGATCAGTGGTGAGGACTTAGTTTTACAGCGTAAAGGATACATTAATGAAAGAGAAATCAAAAGAGAGCGCGTCACCGCCTTAGTCGATACAGGCGCGTATATGTTAGCGATTAATGAGAATATAAAGATTAACCTTGGGCTCTCCAAAATAGATACGCAAATGATTGAACTGGCAGACGGCAGCTACCAAGCCAGGGATGTCGTAGGACCAATCGAAATTAGGTTTGAAAATCGGCGTGCTAACGTAGATGCTATTGTGTTACAGGGCGATAGTGAAGTCTTATTAGGTTCAATTCCTATGGAGGACATGGATGTGAGTGTTAATCCTAAAGAACAAAAGTTAATAGTCAATCCTGAAAGTCCCTATATTGCCAAGAAAAAAATGAAATAATTATGTGATCATTGGGGATACTACAAAATTGCCCGGAGCAATTAATTTATTATGGTCAAAAAAATTGACTCCAAAAATTACAATGGAGAATAGCCGGTGTCCGGATTCATTCGCTCACATCAATCCACCGTTAGCCTCATACAATTCCTCAGTGACACGGGCTTATTAGCGGGGACGCTATGGTTATCCGTTTATCTGTCTGGCTATCCCTGGTCCGACAGATACACCATTGCCGCTTTAGGGGGGGTACTGCTGTATTATTTATTAGCGGAGATGAATGGCTTGTATGTTTATTGGCATAGCGCAAGCTTGTCATGGGAACTGAAACAGCTTGCATGGTCTTGGTTATGGGTAGTGCTAGTCTTTTTGCTGCTGGCTTTTGTGGCTAAAGTTTCAACGGAGTATTCACGTCAAGTGATGTTAACTTGGTTTGTCCTAGCCCCACTCGCAGTTGGATTATGGCATTGGTGGTTTCGAGCCTTATTAAGAAAACTACAACTTTTCGGATTTTATCCCCGCAGGGTTGCCATCGCGGGTGCAGGTGACTTGGGAAAACGATTGGCGCAAACCATTGACATCCATACTTCGATGGGCTTTTCTATTACTGGCTTTTATGATGACAAACTGGAGCGCGATTCACTGGTAGAATCAATTTCTGTGCGGGGCAATTTAGAGACTTTAATACAAGATGCCAAAAATGGACAAATGGATTGTATCTATATCGCCTTACCCATGTCCGCAGAAAAACGAATAAAAGCACTTTTATCAGATTTGACAGACACGGCAGTTGTCGTTTACATGATACCAGACTTATTTATATTTGATTTGCTCCACAGTCGTTGGCAAAACATGGCTGGGCTTCCCATTATCAGCATTTATGGTTCCCCATTAAATGGGATGGGAGGCGTGTTAAAGCGTCTGGAAGACGTGATTCTGAGCCTATTCATTTTACTTGTCATGGCTATTCCAATGTGCATCATTGCCTTAGGGGTGAAATTGACTTCTCCGGGACCAGTATTGTTTAGACAACGCCGATATGGACTTGGTGGAGAAAATATTTGGGTTTGGAAATTTCGTACTAGCACCACAGCATTCGGGCAATTTTTACGGCGTACTTCTTTAGATAAACTGCCACAATTTACCAATGTGCTTCTAGGACAAATGTCAATAGTCGGACCACGTCCACATTCCACCTGGTTTAACCAGCAATTTCGGCAGCGTACCCCTAAATACATGTTGCGCCATCTGGTCAAACCAGGCATCACTGGTTGGGCCGAAGTCAACGGCTTTGGTGGTGATGAAACAAAGCTAGCACAAATGGAAACACACATTGCCTATGATCTTTATTATATAGAAAATTGGTCTTTATGGCTTGATATTAAAATCGTTATTTTGACGATTTTAAAGGGATGTTTTTTGACAATTGGGAACTTTTATGGAAAAAAAAAGTAGCTATACTTATGAGGAATTGCTTCAATGTGGGCGCGGCGAAATGTTTGGTCCGGGTAATGCCCAATTACCGATGCCACCTATGTTGATGTTTGATCGTATCATCAGCATTACTGAAAATGGGGGTAATGCCAATAAAGGCAATATTATTGCCGAACTTGATATACATCCTGATCTGTGGTTTTTTGATTGTCACTTTCCCGGCGACCCGGTGATGCCTGGTTGTTTGGGCTTAGATGCAATGTGGCAATTGATTGGGTTTTTCCTAGGGTGGCTCGGTGGACCAGGGCGCGGACGGGCACTGGGTGCGGGCAAAGTAAAATATGCAGGACAAGTGACCCCTAAGAATAAGCTTGTTACTTATCGTATTGATATGAAAAGAGTTATCATGCGAAAATTGGTAATGGGCATCGGTGAGGGCGTGATGGAGATCGATGGACGAGAGATTTATTTCGCCAAAGACTTACGTGTTGGCTTGTTTACTTCCACCGATAACTTTTGAGAGGATTATGCAGTGAAACGTGTTGTGATCACAGGGCTTGGAATTGTATCCAGCATCGGCAATAACAAGCAAGAAGTCTTGGATTCCCTGCGTCAAGGACGTTCAGGCATTGAATTTCATCAAGAATACGCTGATCTTGGCTTTCGCACCAATGTTCACGGTGCCATTCACCTTGATTTGGCAGCTCTAATTGAGAAAAAAGTAAAACGCTTTATGGGTGACGCAGCGGCTTTCGGTTATTTAGCCATGCGTGAAGCGATTGCAGATGCGAATTTATCAGACACTGATGTTTCTAATCCGCGTACCGGTTTAATCACCGGCTCAGGGGGCGCGTCGCCTGCCAATCAAGTACTAGCGGCGGATATTCTGCGTAGCAAAGGCTTACGCAAAATTGGCCCTTTTATGGTACCCCGCACCATGGGGAGTACGACATCAGCATGTTTAGCAACCCCCTTTAAAATCAAAGGGATAAATTATTCTATCAGCTCAGCCTGCTCTACCAGTGCCCATTGTATTGGGAATGCTTATGAACAAATTCAAATGGGCAAACAGGATACTGTCTTTGCCGGCGGTGGTGAAGAGGTACATTGGAGTTTGACCATGTTGTTTGATGCGATGGGAGCCTTATCTTCCAAGCACAATGACACGCCACAAACGGCTTCACGTCCTTACGACGTTACCCGCGACGGTTTTGTGATTTCTGGTGGAGGCGGCATGGTTGTGTTGGAAGAGTTGAGCCATGCCCAAGCGCGTGGTGCCAAAATTTATGCGGAAATCGTTGGCTACGGCGCTACATCGGATGGTTTTGACATGGTGCAACCCTCGGGCGAAGGGGCAGTGCGCTGTATGCAGCAAGCCTTAGAAACGGTATCAACACCCATTGATTATATTAATGCACATGGTACGAGCACACCGATTGGTGACGTACGCGAACTTGAAGCTATTAAAACAGTTTTTAAAGATAAAATACCGCCTATTAGTGCCACTAAATCTTTGACGGGACATGCTTTAGGAGCGGCGGGTGTCAATGAAGCTATTTATAGTTTATTGATGCAGGAAGCGAGCTTTATCAGTGCTTCCGCCCATATCACCGAACTTGATCCTCAAGCTGAGGAAATGCCCATAGTGCGTGAAACTCAAGAGAATGTCACGCTTAATACAGTGATGTCTAATAGTTTTGGATTTGGTGGTACCAATGCCTGTTTAGTGTTTCAACGCTTGGACTCCTAAACCTCGCAAAATAGAAAATTGCTCAAAAATTGGCTCTGTGACAGGAGCCAATTTTTTACGCATCAAACTACCAATCGCCGTCGTGCGCGAAAAAATCGGCCTAAGCACTGAATAACCTAATCCCGATAATATCAACATCGCTTTCACAGAATCCTGCATCTCAGGCATCACCGCTAAAATTTCCCGCTGCTCAACTGAAGTGGTATCGTTTGAAGCACGCTCTACCAGCGTGAGGATATTCATATCATCATCATCATTATCAGGGCGAATACTCTCAAAATAACGTGCAATGGCATCAAACAAAATATTGACAACCTCTTGATTAGAAGGCTTACGCAAAACTCGCTCACAAGTATCTACAAAAGTTTGCCCAGCGGAAGAACTTATCCTAAGCAATTGTTTTGCAATATTATTGTGTTTAACTAGGCGAACTAAATCCGTTTGAATTTGAACAGCATCAGCACGCGCCGGCGATGGATTAGGTAATGTATCAGGCTGCGCCCACAAAAAGCCAACTAAATAAGCCGTTTTAGTGCGCCCCTTATTCCAGAGTTTTTGTCGCGTTTCTTCATCAACCAAAGTCAAGACGAGGCGGACAGATTCAATAATATCTACGGCATCTTCCTCAAACGGAAGATATTCAACGATATATTGAGCTAACTCTTTGCCAATTGGACTTTGGGCAATACTTTCATTTCTCAACATACTACGAGCATTGTCTGAATTTGGCATAGCCCACCAAGCGCGACGCGCTAATTCGGCTGTTAAATTGGAAGCATGTGCCACCGCTACCACCGCCTCTGGCTCCCCCAACATCAGCAATTGTTCCAAACTACCATCCCTAGTCTGCCCCATGCGACTCCAACGTTTCAAATAAACAGGATATCCGCCGGGAGAGCCTAAAAGCTGTCCCGAAATCAATTCTCGCACCATACGCAAATATTGCTCATCGCGGCAAGTAGGGTGCAACTGTATTTTGGCTTCGCCTTTTTCAGACAAGCCGTAGACGATCATTTTGGATTCATCAAGACGGATCGCTTGTGGCTTGGTAGCGAGTAAGACGTTTAAGCGTAGATTATCTTCGTTAGCTAGTTCCATAAAACCTCTCGCTCTGCGCTATGAACGCAGCGGAATGTTATCACTCAAGGGATTGCCATGAAAAAATTTCACACTGCAACTAATTGGATACAAAAACAAATTATTCAATTGTCCCATTTTCCTCGCCGCTGGCTGAAGCCCCTTGACTCTTTTGTATTGGGGTTTTAACCTATAAATTTTCCCCATTATAGTGTTAAGAGGTATTTAACTATGAGTGATATTGTTTTAGAACAACGGGTAAGTCAAGTTGAGACAAATATTATCCAATTATTCAATGAATTACGAAAAAATCTCGCGTCCAGCCGCAAGGAATTGGGCCAAATTTCGCATCGCTTAGGTACGCTCGTTGAAGACTTGGTTGCCCCCAGTTTACCGCGAGTCTTCCGTGAAAGGCTCAATTGCCCTGCCGATGAAGACGTCTTAATTAATGTGCGGATTCGCCGTCGTCATCCCACTCAAAAAGGTAAAATGCTAGAAATTGATGCGATGGCAGATTGGGAAAATTATGTCATTTTCAATGAAACCAAAAGCCAATTCACGCCCGAAAAAGTCAAAGCTTTTTCAGAAAAATTAGCAATTGTAAGAGACTATTTTCCCGAATACCAATATCATCAAATCAGGGGATGTATAGCGTCGTTATATTTGGACAAAAGCTTAGTTGAATATGCCAGTCGGCAAGGTTTATTAGCTTTAGCGTCCGGAGAATTTTTAATGACTGTTCAAAATAACGCGGGATTCACTTGGAAAGCTTTTTAATTTATCCCTATTTACTGATAACTGATTGCCATGAAAAAATCCCACACTGCAACTAATTGGATACGAAAAGAAATTATTCAATTGCCCGCCTATCACGTCCCCGATCCCGGTGACGCGATCAAACTTGACGCGATGGAAAACCCCTATCACTGGGACTCCGCCGTCATCGAAGAATGGCTCAACATTTTGCATAGCGCAGCCCTAAACCGCTACCCCGACTCAGCAGCGCGCGATCTCAAACAACAACTACGCGCAGTCATGCAAATTCCTGACACGATGGAAGTAATCCTCGGCAACGGCTCCGACGAATTAATCCAAATGTTAATATTAAGCCTAAATGGGAACGGGCGGACATTGTTGGTGCCGGAACCGAGCTTTGTGATGTCTCGCCACTTAGCGCAGGTTGCTGGAATGCAATATATTGATGTACCTTTGCAAGCGGCTGATTTTAGACATAGAAACCATTATAGAAACCACGCAGGGCGTAGTCGTGGTTGACGAAGCGTATGCGCCGTTTGTTGAGGCCAGTTTTATGCCACGTTTAGGGGAATATCCTAAGCTAGGACTGGCGGGCTGTTTATTGGAACGACTCAATGCTTTGAACAGTGTACAGGCTTGGCAAAATAAAATGTGTGCATGGTAGGCATCCTCTGTTAGACAATTGACTACAAGCCACGGTGGGTACACCAGAGGAAAATCAGGCGTTTTTACAAGCATTGACACAGATTGTGCGATTTTATTGGTGCCCTTGTGAAAAAAATGGCAACTCACTCATTCAGCCAGAAAAAAACTTGTCACCACGACCCGATTTGTATTATCCCTATTTATTATGGTAATGTTGCTGACGGACTTCCTTTTACATTAATTGATGGACTCAATCTTGATTATCAGGATGAAGAGAAATAGAAAATGGCTAAAACAAAACTGACACCTATCAGCGGTTTTCCTGAATTTTTACCGGAAGAGCAAATCCTTTTTGTGAAGATGCTTGATATTATCCGTGATGGTTATGAACGTTACGGCTTTTCGCCCATTGAAACGCCTGCTGTAGAACGCAAATATGTGTTGACTTCAAAAGGTGGCAATGAAAAGGAGATTTACGCGCTTTCTCGTCTTGCTGCCGAAGAAGGTGAAGACCCAAACACGGAATTTGCACTTCATTTTGACTTAACGGTGCCATTGGCACGTTATGTGGCTATGCACGAAAACCAGCTCACCTTCCCATTTCGTCGTTACCAGATTCAAAAAGTATGGCGTGGTGAGCGACCACAAGCAGGGCGTTCTCGTGAATTTTATCAATGTGATATTGATGTCATAGGCCGGGGTTCTCTCAGTCTTTTAACCGATGCCGAGATTCCAAGTATTATTTATCAAATATTTCGTGATATGAAAATTGGCCCTTTTGTGATTAGAATCAACAACCGTAAGATTCTTCAGGGCTATTTCCAATCTTTAGGTATCCCGACTGTTCAAATGAATGATGTCATGCGGATCATTGATAAACGGGAGAAAATTGGTACAGAAGCCGTTGTCAGCGAGCTGACTAACAATACCGATTTTGATGAAACCACAGCACAAAAAATGGTATATTTTTTGGAAGATGAACTTAAAACGGATGACATGCTAACCAAATTAAATAGCATGACCCAAATCAACGAGCAATTTTCCAAAGGCGTTAAAGAGTTAACCATTGTCGTTGAAGGTATTCGGGATTTTGGTGTTCCTGAAGATTCTTTTAAAATCGATCTAAGCATTGCCCGTGGACTTGATTATTATACAGGTACTGTCTATGAAACGGTCCTAGTGAATCATCCCCAGGTTGGTAGTATTTGTTCTGGTGGTAGATTTGATGATCTCGCAAGTCATTTTACTGACGAAAAATTACCGGGTGTAGGCATATCTATTGGTTTGACTCGTTTAATGTATCGTTTAATTAAAGCAGGTATTCTGAAAGTGGGGGCGGCGACAGTGGCCCCTGTGCTAGTGACTTCTATGGATGAAAACCGAACCAGCGACTACCTGCGTATGGGAAGTGAACTTCGCAACGCTGCTATTCCTACTGAAGTTTATCTTGAAAAGGCACGTCTTGGCAATCAACTAAAGTATGCCAATAAAAAAGGCTTCAAAATAGCTATTATTGCAGGGGAAAATGAGTTTTCAGAAAAATCTGTGCAAATAAAGAATTTGGTAACGAGAGAATCTGTTGTATGCCCGCTCACGGATATGGTTCAGAAAGTGAAACAGAGTTTGTCTGCTTAGGAATAGGTGCTCAGTTTTTCTTGTTTGATTATGGAGAGTATAGCTCAGTTGGTAGAGCATTGGCGCGGGTTCGAGTCCCGTTACCCTCCCATGGTAGATTTAAGCGCAATATTAGGCTTGCGAATGAATAATTAAAAATGACAATCACAACAACCAATAAATTAAACGTTTACATCGTTCAATTACAATATTTGGAATCAGTTTTCCAGTTATAATTAGACTTATTTTACCCCGATAATTATCCATACTTTTTCTTTAGGCAAGCCTTTGATTCAATTACGGAACTGTTTTTAGTTGCAAAGTTAGGGGATAAGTTAGTCGGCTATGCTCTTGGAACACTACAGGCGGGACGTTCAGATGGCTGGATTTTAGGGCTTGCGGTTTCTAAAGCAGGCCGTAGAAGAGGAGTTGCAACTAAACTTTTACAAAGATTACTGAATTCCTTTAAGGAAAAAGGTGCTAAATCTGGAATGCTACATGTAGCACCAACTAATGAAGCGGCAATTAGGCTTTACACTAAGCACGATTTTATTAAAGTGGGACTCGAAGAAAATTACTTTGGCTTAGATCACGCAAGAATCGTCATGTGTGTTGGCTTTTAATTTTGAATGAGTTACACCTATCTATTGATACTGATATGATGAAAACCAAAACTCTGAACTTTCTTCGTTGTATTCATCCTATCTCCGATGGAGAGTATTGCGATAGTGAATAAAAACAAAGAGACGAACTCACCTTAATTTGTAAAAGGTGGGGAGCAGAGTACTCGCTTAGAGGTGGTATTCCCCGTCTGATCCACAGTAATATTTCTGAAAATCCTTATCAAAAGGAAGAGATGATTGGCGCTTATTATGAAATGCACTTTGCTCCTTACATTATTATGAGCGGGGCTCAAGAGCGTCTTTCCTATCCACAATCTGAAATTGTTGTACGTTCTTTTGAAAAAAAATTCAATCAAAGTGTAACTCATTTAACGGGTAAGCAAAATATTACTGAAGATTTTGACAAGTGTCTAGTTGAATTGATTCGTCAAGAAAAACTGGTAACACCCAATACCTTCTAGACATTGGTTGTGGATTGGGCCGTATGACTCTTGAGATGGCTCGTTTTGATGATGTTGACTACGCGATTGGGCTAGATATGAGTGCCCTTATGATTGAAGAGGCCACAAAGTTAGCCAATTCACAACAGAGTCAAATTCCTATAAAACTCAATTTAGTGGGCGGAAAAACGACGAGTGCTAAGATCGGACTAGACTGGACTGTTGATAATTGTGATTTTATGGTGGGCGATGCACAACAGCTTGCTTTACAAGAAGGCGCATTTGATCTCGTCTTGTGCTTAAATGTGATTGATCGAGTTCCAAAACCAACTAAAGTTATTGAACAAATATTTCGTGTTCTTAAAAGTGGAGGGCATTTAGTTATCACAGATCCTTATGATTGGAAAAATAGCCCTATAACTCAAAGCGAGTATTGGATTAATGATATGGCAGAACTTTTTAGCCATAACAAATGGCAACAAATACAAGAGGTGGATGGTATACCTTTTGTAATAAGAACAACAAACAGGCAGGTTGTTGCCTACATGAATCATTGTTTTATCTATCGTAAGATCAAGGATGTAAGCTAATTTTAGTTGGTTATAATGGAGAGTATAGCTCAGTTGGTAGAGCACTGCCTCCAGAAGGCGCGGCTTCGAGTCCCGTTACTCTCCCCACTCAATATTGTATTTTATGAAAACGACGGCAACCTGTTTACTACCAGAGAGAGTAGTAAATACCTTACCATATCACGCAAAACCTATGGAATCTTTGCAACGAAATTTTGAAGTCACTTGTGCCATTCCTCGAACAGGTAGGACATTTGAAAATTTTTTAACTAAGTTGAAAACGTTTGGTGTCAATACAAACGAGATAGATCAAATATTAGAAATTTCCAAAAAAAGTAAATCTTTGAGCAATGTTGATTTTCGAGAAGCTTCTAAATTTCTCCAGTATGCTACACAACAAGTACCTTGCTTTGGTTTATTTGTTGACCGTAAACGCAAAAACCGTCCTTACCGACTTGGTTTTTTGGGGTCGGAGTGGACGATATGCGATGTTTGTGTACGGATTGAAGGCGAGGAGCCTCATAATGGTTCTTCCTTAATTAGACTAGACGAGGTAGATTGTGCAGTCGTTGGATTGGATGAACTTTTAACAATGACTCAATATTATTTACGGGATCCAACTTTAGTCACAAAGTGGGGGATGTATAATTATCATCTCGATCCAGAAAAACCTACTGGCATACGCATAGCTGGTTCTGCTCAATTGACGCGCTATAATCCAGTCTTGGGGCGCGAAGTTCAAGATATGGTGGGATTTTTCTTGATTTATAAACCCAAAACGCTTGAGCAAAATTCCTCTAAAAAGGAAGAACAAAACTATCCTCGTGATTTATTAGCCCATTTATCAAGACATGGCAGACGAGTATTTGTTAAAGGTCGATATGCGGGAATTGTAATTGCTGCTTATCCTGATCTCAAGTTAACTTCAGTAGAGGATGTAGAAGATGCAGTTATACACGCAGAAGTAGGCAGTGTTGGACTGGAGATTGTTCAAACCGGTAATACACTGAGAAGGAAAGGGCTAGTTTTACACGGCGCACCTTTATTTCTGTCAGAGAGTCTTTATGTTGTAGATTATGATAGGTATCTTAAGAATCCCTCACTTCAAAAGTTCATCCAAAGCTTGAATCCCATTGGCTATTTTGACGATGAACGCATCAAACAATTTGCGCTATGGTATATTGCCCTAGAGATGAATTTAGGTGATTCATGGATTCATAAGCCCAATGCCATTAAGTTAATGAATAAATTTTTTATAAACAACAGTTTATATACGAGCTGGACCTAGCTGATTGGGCGTAGCGAAATAAGGTAGCCCAGCATTTAACCATTCTGTTGGCTTATGTTTTTTTGCGGCACCAAAAAATATAGGCATATAAAGCCAATATCCTATTGAAACTAAATGAATTAATTCTTAACTTAATGGCATTGATTCATAAGCCCCCTATCACAGAACTTTTCTGTGAAGCACAAGATCCTGAAAATGGCTTGCGCCCCTATCGGTTACAAACCCGATATTGGAAACCTGATGATGTTTACAAGCAAGAGGAAGCAATAGCACTGACCAAAGACTCTAATTGGAAATTACAAGCCTATTATGAAGAATATAAAAAATAGGTTGATGGTAATTGCATTGGAGTTCTTTTTGCCACATCTATCGAAGAGGTTAGAAATGAACACGAAATTAAAAATCGTAAAAATTGATACGTTTGACGGTGATGATTTAGATGACCGTGAATACTACGATATAGACTTTATTAGCCTCACTGAACTAGAGAAATATCGCAACACAGGTGGTAGTGATAACAAGCAGTTGCTTCAGGAAATTGCCGACTTGATACCGACACATTTACCGGTGAAAGAAGGTTCTTCTATTGAATAATTGGCAAGTTTTAAAGAAGAATTTCGAGAGCAACTATGCAGTGCATATATCAAGAAGAAGGGTAAAAAACTGGAATTTGAAAGTCGTTTTGCTTACCAATTAAAGTAGTAATGAGCAGCTATTTTCTTGTTTCAACGTTCCCCTTGTATCGTCGTTGGGTATTGCTTCTTCGCGCAACCCAACACCCGTGTTACCTATTTTACGGACGCTCAGCCATGCGATTCGCGTGGGGCTCTTACCTCAAAAGCCGTTAGATTGTCATGAAAAAATCCCACACTGTAACTAATTGGATACGTCCAGAAATCCAACAACTTACCGCCTATCACGTCCCCGATCCCGGTGATGCGATTAAACTTGATGCTATGGAAAATCCCTATCAGTGGGAC
>Ga0209780_1001723_pt1 | contig 14788 bp, 11 predicted proteins | sample WorMetexBAHAMAS2_FD_187384 | JGI IMG/M metagenome (GOLD analysis project Ga0209780, IMG submission 187384) | Marine gutless worms symbiont microbial communities from Max Planck institute for Marine Microbiology, Germany - Inanidrilus exumae... | ecosystem: Host-associated > Annelida > Digestive... | reverse complement strand
TGTTGAGTGGTGGGCACGGTACGCCGACTGTAGACGTGGAAGCAGACTGTTCTCGGTCAAATATCTTACTAGCTGCCGTGCAACGACTCGCTCAAGCGTCTTTGAAACGACCGACAGATTAGTTATCGGCCGGTACGACTTGACGTCGGCAGCGTCGAGATCGGCTTTCTTTGTCTGTGTATTGGGCACACAGATGAGCTGTGCAAAAACGGCTGAACTGATCGACATTCCGTTTCGACGGCTTGACTCATGTCGGTCCAAGGAATCACGGATTACATGGAATCCAGATAATCCGGCATGGGAAGGGGCGTGTTTGACTTTGAAGGGGACATGTCACGTGCCGGTAACGTATCAGTGGGGAGTGCCTTGCGCATTGTTCGCATGCCGCAGCGGGCGAATGGACGAATGTATTCGCCGCTCCAATCGAGCGGCGACAAGACGGCGATGCGGCCTCTTGTCAAATTAATTTGGACGCTTGTTAGTATTTTCGCCAATTATTGTCTTCCTTTTGGCGACCAGCTATTATACCGAACTTACCGAAGGTATATGATACCCGATTGCCTGTGCGATCGCTGTGCCTCGGCTGTGGACAAAGATTATACTTATAGTTCGAGGACGTGGATCACCTGGTTGCAAAGCTGGCGTCGAAATTTCCGCCGAACGCCGTCCGCAGACCATCCCAAATTCGACCCGGTCGGCCGCCAATCTCAACACTTTCTGAGCTCTTTGTTTCGATGTCCGTCAGCTTTTTATCGCGCATCAGCAGAAAACAGCGATGAAGTCTGAGGCATCATGCAGAACGCGACACTGATAGAGTAATTCCGTCTGTCTTTATGCAAGTCAGTCACCCCGCTGGTATTGTGTCAATCTTTCAGTCAAGAAACTCAACTATCGCAGAGGGACCGCGTGATGCGTAAATGACGTCAGTTGAAATTCTGTCAAGTGCTGCACAACTGTACGAAAAATCACATTTGAAAAGGCTTGCAGTATAGGTGAATGACCTTGAATGTCACTCAAGGTCATCGGAATTGCTGCTATTTGATATGCCATATACCACTTCCTATTTGTGGTCTATAGTAACAGTAGTCCTATCTTCCACAGATTCCAACATATTACTACTCTTACAGTGCACGTGACTGCCTGCGACCTTCAGAATCTTTCAGTCTCTAAAACATCGTTCAAATTATAAGTCAAGTGCACTTTCCGATTCATGTCTCTATCTTGTACCATTTCCGAGATACTGTCAGTTTTCCAAAAATTTAAAGAGGCCACGTGACCCTGAACACATGATATACATGCCATTCTGGAGTAACCTTATCACGCATCACTAGTAGTCATCTGTCATCAAATCAATCAGCACACAAAATTTGAGGTGCCCAGTTTCATCCATTCCAAAGATATGATCAGGCCCAAAAATTAGAAAGAATGGGTCACGTGACTCCAACCACGACCATTATGGCTGGGGTAGTTTGACATAACAAGGCTAACACTTGATGCAGCCTAGCTGTGTACAAAATTTGACAACTATAGCTTCAGCTGTTCCAGATGTATGACTGGACCACACACAGTTTACAATGCACAATATGTTTGCCATAGCTGTTTCTCGTCGCCAACGTCACAAACTATGACACAATATCTGCGTACCGTTTTTTTTGATCATATTTACTACAGCTGATGTATGTGCCCCCCCCCCCCCCCACTGTGTTACGAATAATGTTGTACCTTGGTGTTTGTTATAGGCTGTTCAAACATGAGTGCCTAAAACTTTTAACTTAGATTACACTAATATTATTACCACATACTGAACATGTTGTAAGACAAACCTATGTGTTAAATATTTACAAATGATTTAAATATTTTTCAAACATTTATTGCACCAACATTTATTGATCCAAAATGGGTAACCAGCCCCTGACAAAGCTATTTGACATTTAATTACATGGTAGTAAAATATATATTTCTTCACTCATCTGGAATTTTACCTTTAACTCCCAGATTCTCTTAAATTTACAAACACTGATATCTGTAATATTAATCTTCAAGCCAAATCATGCAAATGGCAGTAACAAATTTACAAAATGGTACATATATAATGTATCTATCAGCAAAATGCAATGTCAAATGAAAAAAAAATTAAATTCACCGAGATGAGCTACCTCTTAAAGACTTCATACGAAACCAATGAGACAAGCAAGAATGTAAGTTAGGCTAATTAGTCTTCACGTAACAGATAAAAATCTAAAAGTGCTTACAATTACAGAAAGTAGACACAATTAATTGGCAACATTATGAATGTAATGCTACGTGCATACTGTAACTGGAAATAAACATCTAGGCTTACTATGCTACCAAACGCCACATAAACTACGTAGTGTCTTCGTATCAAAACAGAAACAGCCAAAAAACAAACAGCATGATGCCAACATGCCACGTTATCACCTGACCAAAACTTAAGACTATGTATTAGAGGTTTGAACAGGCTGGGCGACCCACTATTTTGCTAATCACAACTGGCCGGGCCCAAATGCCCAATGTTTAACCGGACAGGCCGGGCTCAAAGCTTCAGCCCACACAAACAGTCAATGTGCTAATTTACGCTATTGGTTTAAAGGAATAGGTCTATAATTGCAAATAATAAGCCACCATTCACATGATTCGTTCTACAATCTACATTATATTCTGTAACTGTACAAAAAATGTTGCGCACAGTGGCATCCACTCCTATTCCCTGGCAGTGTACCTCCCTAGCTAACATTTCCTTTGATGCATATTGCATAGGCACCTATTGGTAACGGAATTGTGGGCAGAGCCGGGCCTGATGTAAGGTGGGCCTAAAACAGGCCGGGCCCGAAGATTTTTCAGAGCAAACGGGCTGGGCCGGGCCGGGCCTGATGGGCAACAGGCCGGGCCTAAGAATATCAGCCTCTGTAGACCTCTACTATGTAAGTTAGCTGTTTTTAAATGTTCTATCAACATTCTATCAATCATATCTATGCGGAATCCAATTCAGAAATAGCAGTTATGAAACTGCAGAAAGGATCATCACTAATAGTTGGACGGTGCTTAATGACAACTTCAGCATAAGCACGTTAACACTGTTACAATTAACTGACAGTGCAATAATGGCAAAATAGAATAAAGTTGTCAATGCATGTACTCATAACGTGGAGTTTGTGGCGATACTACATTTTGGGTCTTTCCAGCAAATACCTTGGTTACAGTACAGGAAAACCATGCCTACAATAACCAATGCATACAACTAAAAACCCAACAACTAATCTTAATACGTGTCCAAACTATGGTGGTTAACTGGCTTTATTCCAGCACAGGACCATGCATGATACACATCACAACTCACAAGTACAATAGCGTGTGTCAACACGAACAACAACGTATGCAGTACACATCAGAACAAGATTGAGCAATGGGAGAATATAGCGTCAATTGTTAGACCAATAACAATAACAGTAACAACACACATGACACCAAACACACTACCGTTCTGTGGCAATTACACAGTTCAACTTGCATTAGCCAGCAGACACAGTTAAAAACTGGAAGATTTTGTTGGAGCAAAGGTTAACTGCTGATGGCAACTGGTGCATTCGGATTAGGAACAAGATGTCGCCCTAACGGGACGTAACAAAACTGGCCCACCATTCAGTGTCCATGCAGCCCAACCGCCCACGCGCCCGGCGGTGGCCGATCGGCCATGCACCCGGCCTGCCCGCCGGCAGCATATCAGACGACGACAGACGGCAGCGAGCAAAACAATACTGGCCCATTAGGCGGGCCAGTAATAAGACGCTACAATTTTCAATGGTGTTACCCACACTGTGTCCGTACTATAAATAATAATAACGAGTGGTCAAAGAATTTTGACAAAAGGCCACATCACCGTCTTGTCACCCGTTGTGGTGGCAAATGGATTCATCCAACCTTGACTCACGTCTGATACATGCTTCCTTGGCCCACATGAGTCAGCCTACCCCAAACGGCGTCTTGACCGGTTCAGCCGTTTTTGCATACACCACAGCAAAGGCTACCAGTGCTCTTCAGATAACTCCCACAATTGCCCCTTCACCTTTGGGGATCGGGATCGCCATCTAATACATGGTTCCCTGTGCCCACCTGAGCCAGCCCCCAGGCCCAAACGACGTCTCAATTGGTTAAGCCATTTTTGCAGGGCTCACACAGACCAACACAGACGGAGACCAACCATGGCACTTCGGGTGTAGCAATAAGCCGCTATCGCTAGCTAACACTGCGATGTGGCCTAAGAATAATAATAATACTAATAATAACAAAAGCTTATATACCACTGTGGGGTCTGGAGATGTAAAGGTTTCGCATCCCACCCGACACAAAATAGGTAATTTCAGCGAGATCCTTCTCAGCCAATCTCTTGGCTTAGTATTGAAAAACTAAATCTAATACAACAAAAACAAACACGCATCCGTAACAAAATATACGGTAACACAAAAACTGAAGCCAGGTGTGGTCGCCTCATACAACCTCCGGCCAGTAAGTAGGCCTACGTGTGATTTATATAGCACTGCAGTCAAGACGTCACAGTTAAAAATGCATTTTAAAAGCTCACACTATTAGCAACAACACAGTCTTGTAGTCAAGATAAGAAGTGCTAAGACCAAGACCAGACCTTCAAGACCAAGACCAAGATAAAGACTTGCAAATGAATCATAAAACGTTGCTCACAATAACAGTCAAAGTTCATGAACGTGTTGTAAAACAACCATCACAAGTCTGTTATAGAGTTCACAATCGGCATTAAATTTAGTAAAGTTTATAAAAATTGCAGTCCGTGTTGTTGTTAACTTGTGCAAAAGGATCATAATTTTGTGACACATACATGCTAAGGAATTACTGATTAGCCTTGAAAACAGCTGAGATGATCCTTCAAGAAAAAGACCAAGACCACTAGTGCCAAGAACAAGACAAAGACTGCAAAATTCCGGTCTCCAGTGGCCTTGAGACCAAGACCGCAGTCTCAAGGACTACATCTCTGCGACAACAACAACTACGACGACATATGCAACTGTTTTACAACCATTATCAGATAACCAGCACTCCCAGTTAAGAACTGGAGGATCTTGCTGCAGCAAAGTTTTACTGTCTGTATTCAGATTAGGCAGAAGATGCTAGCATCGGAATGTGTTACCTACCCTGCCTCTGTACCATAAACAACAACAACAACAAATTGAACAATATTGTTAGCCAAAAATATAAAAAATATTACAAAAATAAATTTTAAAGTATTAACGGCTGTCCTGGTTATAAAAGAAATACTGCACATGGCATGTCAGTTATCACAAAAATACATCACTGGTAAATACAAAAATATGCAAAAGTGTATACAAACTAACTACAAACCTGTTGCTGTAGAAAGACATTTATTTATCCATCATAAAAAACTACAACTGAGCAAAACGTTCTGGTGGTACCACTTCAGTCAGAACGGTTGGGCAACAGAACGGCCAGTATGGTTCTACTAACACCCAAACGTCCTTGTAGGGACCAACTTCAGAAACGTATGTTAGTCAATCAAAAAACCTGACAGTAGTAGCAGTACTGGAATATTGTTGCATTCTTAAATACCCAAATAAACAGTGTACAAAAGTCGCGAAAAAATAAAGAGTAAACATCAAATGTTATCAGAAATTAGATGCATCTGCTGAACATTCCATTTCTGAAATCAACATTAATTAGGACAATAACAAAAACAATGTAAAAATACCACTAAAACTGGACACACCCTTTCTCCTGGTAAAAACACACAAAGTTAGTTATCAAATAGTGCACAACATGATATAAAATATGTAACAATACTTCAAAACATTCAATACGCACTTTAAAACTCAACATCATACAATGCCTGAGGCACAAACAGAGACAGAGGCTGCATCAGTATGACTGATCAGTGGCATATAGCCATTTCAGCATGAACAGTATTTTAGCCCAGCGAACCCACATGCAAAAATTCTACATCCTGATCTACAGGTATTGTTTAGAACTGTCTGGGATAACAACTTGCAGCAGCATATCTAACTCTCACCTATGTTCAAACCTTTTCTAATTGATGTTTAAATTAGAAATATATCATATCACACACACTATGAAGAAAGCTTTGCGATATATGACAAGTCGAAAATGCCGAAGTAATATGAATAATGGCAAGAGGGACCTAACAAGTGCACAAATATTCATATAAATCTGTAAGTCGATTGGCCGAGGCCATAGCAGCAGCAACGTGTCATTTACTGATTTAGTCAATGTGCCACTGACCAGCCTGTAGTACAAGCAAGTACAACGAATGATTAAAGGCTAGGCTGAAAGGGCAGGCAGGCAGGCAGCTAGCAGGTCCAATGCCAAGACACATGCAGTGCTAAGCTGAATTTTACGTGATGAAAATGTGCTATGTGATTCCAACCATAGAAAAATCGACCACACCAAAGCATAATGTTTCAATAATCCAAGAGTGACAGTAAGTTTGCATTCTAGACTATTAGTAATTTTTCCCTAAACGACAATGCAAAAAACTTGGCTGTAGTCATGTGACCACAAAATAGGTGGATGGAGCTGACGGTCATGTTATAACAGTAAACTCCCAATGGGCAAGCATCATGGGATAATTACCACATTTCTAGCCTAGAATATTTAATAATTCATTGAGCAAGTATTTAAAGCTAGACTGTTAGACAAATTTCAGCACATGTTAATACTGTACAACATATATTGCAGTTAAAATGTTTGTAAAAGAGCAGCATTCACAGAAATAACACTGATTTTACGATATACATATACATAACTGTGGTTAGTAAACATAGGAACTGTTAACTTTTTTACAACCAAGCATCAAATGTCAAATAACTCGCGTACTCAAGTTTGTCCAATTGTGGACAAATTCCACAAATCTCCATAATAAACTGTCCTGCCTCTGCCCACGGAAAGTAAATACGACTATTATTGCATCAAAACAGTAACATTAACTTATGGCAAATAATTTCGATTTGATCTAAACGTTGTACAACAATGTAGATTACACGAATCGGAAGACGTCCATGAAAGACATGGTCGAATAACATTAAAAAGAATATTAACAGTTCTAGTCTAGGGATGTGACAAAGCCAGGTAAAATCTGCTTCTGTTGGATTCGTATTTGTCATACGATAACCGTTCAATAGCTATTTTTCTGCTGTCCGTATAAACTAAACATCAAATAGAACAGAAAGCCGTGGTTAAATTTGGTGTTTAGTGTATACAGACAGAAGTAAATAGCTATTCAACAGTTACTTGTTTACTTCAGAATGGCAATACGGCAGACTGCAATCACTGATGATACAGATAAATGTGGGCTGTTGAATCCGATTCCAATATAAATGAGTCTGAAAAATGCGTTGGATTTCGGATTTTCCAAAAATCGTCAGAATCCAACAACATTCGGATTCGAACTCCGTCACATCCCTATTCTAGCCTGCATTAAGAAAATGCAAATGACAAAAGACAATCATTTTATTTATGACTAAGCCACATTCATCTGGAAAATGGTTGTTAAAATGTGTACCTCTGTCTGATATATCAACTGGTAAAGATGTCCAATAAACACATGGCATAATGCAAACCCATGACACAGCAATGACTTTATGCAAATGATAAATATAAACATCATCTGCAGTAATTTAGCAATCCACAAGGTAAAATGTTTAAACATTGTATGTGAAGAAACTTGTACTTTGGAGCAAATATAGCACCGGTTATTTTCAAATGCCTTGTCTTATCGACAAAATGTTGCACTTGTTAGTGGAATCTTTTTCACACCTGTTTAAAACTACGAACAGCTAGTCTCCGTAAGCATCTGAGTAGACATTATGCTGAGAATTCAATTCTCTTTAAAACAGCATAAAATTATTCATATTTGTTAAGACATGTTACAGTTATCACAAAATAATCAGCAGTGTTTATACCGTCACACACATTACAGATGTCAACAATCAACAAGCAACCGCAGATTTCACCGAGGTTGCAAACTCCTCTGCGACGCCGTCGATCGTCTTCTGCGCAGCTGCTGGCGAACATTACGTTTGCGGACGTTTCTGTTTTCAATCTCCATTGTGTGATCTGACGGAAACCAACCCCGCTTCCCGTCTCGAATTCGCTCACCTTCAAGCCAACCTACAAAACCAGCAACATGATACAAAACATCAGTCTAACGTCATTTTCCAAGTGAACCCAAGTTACTGGTTGCCTTCTTCGTCCAGATATTTGGAGAGAGAATAGCTGCGGAGAATATCATGGTTGTTAAAGTCTGGATACCTTTCCTGTCACCTAAAAACAGTAGCAAAGCACAGGAGGAAAATTTAAGCTCCGACTCCAACCAGCGAAAATCATCCAGGACTCAACTTTCGTGATCCTTTCACTGGCTCCTGATTAAAGCTGATGTCGAACTTCTTTGATGCGAGGTCTCAGACGACAGTAACCTTGAAATTAAATATATTTCCTACCGCGTAACACTGTGTACAAGTGACATGACAGACATTTACTGTCAGTGAACTGACGTGTCTGTTCATTCAACATCATTACAGTACAAACAACAAACTTGTTCACAATCCCGCACTTATTTCAAAACCACTCGGGTATAAACAACTCGTGTGGAGCAATACAAAATTCGCCAGTGAAAGCACTTACAATGCAGACGGCCAGTAAGTTGTAACAGTTGTAAATGTTCTTCACTACTTCTGCAACACTGTGTCTTCCATATTTAAATGCAAACTTCTCAAACGTTTATGAACTAGCGTCTTCCACGTTATTTTAGCCTGCTTCTAATCTCAACAACTTTCACTCCACCGTCAGCTCTTCTTTTCATGCTAAAGATCACAGTAACAGTCACCATGTCCTAACAAAGACCAGACTTTCTTCTTCCACCAAACATACTCTAGACACACAACCAGACTTGACTGGAATTGTCATCATGGTCTCCCTTGCGACAGACAGCCTGATTAACTCCATACAGACTTTGATTCACTAAAATAAAGATTAAAAGGCAAAGATTTGTATAGTGCACAATTATAAAACTCATCTCTAAAGCATTCAGAATGGCACATGTAAAAGGATCACACAGTTTTAACTGCCACCCGCACGTTTATCCATGAATGTAATAAGCCATCCCGCATTTACTCCAAACCACAGATCATCATCACACTTTGGCCAGTACTCACTTCCCATCCCACGGAGGGTTGGAGGCTAAGTTGGCCTGGGTGGCTCGTTGCAATACAATACAAAACGAATTTATAACATGCCAATTAGTCCAAGCAAAAACCGGAATCAGAGGCGTGATGTTATGCCCGCCCAAAGACGGTCACCCATCCCAGTACCAACCGATCAATAGTGCGGCGGCCGGGGATCCAACTCACGACAGTTAAGTCACGAGTCTGATGCCCTAACCAACAGACCAACAAGCCACCATAGCTTCATACATTGCAGATCGCAACATCTCAAGATGTCTTTGACAGCCCCTAATAACCAAGGTGATGGTTTAATGCATATTTTCCACGTTATGTTAACCAAAGTCAGCCAGTTCATTTTTCTCCTCCACTTGTTCGGAGTGCATGCTTTCTCTCACAACAGACTGAAACTTCTCACACCCACCATCTAGCGAGACTTGAGTCGACTCGAGTACGTGGTCAGACTGGGTATGACACTTCTGCTGACAACAGATATCACTAGAACATGGACTTTGACACCCAGCATGGACGTGGATATCTTCTCCACCACATACTTGAGCCTGCTGCGACCTTTGACCTCCAGAACCTAATCAGGTCATCAGTAGGGGCTAGTGAATACTCCCGATCAGTTTTATCAAAACTGGTCAAGTCGTTCATGACATATCATGGTAAGAATGTTTGACCGGACGAACAAATGAAACAACTGGACAGCCTCAAAACATAATGCCTTGCCAACACTGTCGTGTGGCAAATCCAGTATTAGCATGCACCACTATGGGTGCGTAGCGCCATACGAAGCCAGCATTCTCCAGAAAGGTCGATTCTGAGCTGCATCTCTTGCCTCCAGCAGCTCCATGTCAAACAAGATACGGTCACCATTAATATTTTTGAGCCAGGTGGAGTGCGGTTGCCCTGGAGGTCTTCTCCAGAGCTCTGGTAGGGGCTCATACAGTATTCGGTTTGCATCCACCTCCCCATAAATACGAGCTATATGCCCAAACAATGTTCGATGTGGTAAAGACATATGAAATGTTCAGTGATCATCACCGACCATCAGGCGACTTGTGATAAACGCTAACGACGTCCGCCTCCTCGAGATCCAGTTCATCAGGCTCTCTGGCAATAAATCGAGTCACGGTGTGCACTTGTGGGAAATCTACAGTTACATACAAAGATGATACAATATCACTTATATTCACGCACACCAAAAAGCTGACGGTGAGCCCACTTATCTACTGCATGGAAATCGTTAAGTGAAAAAATAACAACAACAAAAACTAAAAACAAAAACCCTCGAGTCAAGAACTGGTCCCAGTCTAGTCCAGGAAAACAGTAGTAAGGGAAGAATGCAGCCTAAGTAGTAGTTTATTCAGTAACAGGCTCGAGGCCCATGATTATAGCGATACAAAATAGTAAAAGTAAACAATAAAAACTACAACAATACAAGATTAGTTCATACACGTGTACAGCAATTAGCACCACTTATACTTAGGATTTGTGAAAAGGTGGGCTTGAAGCCACAGTGAAAGAGTAAGACAGTAATGGATGATGACTGCATAAAACACGACCATACAGTGCCACAGTTCTTGCTAAACCATTTGATGACCTCAAATAAACATATCGGTCTTCACTAAGTGCTTTGACACAATACAGGAATGGCATTGAAATATCACAAAGGTCTGCTTTTGAGAGAACTGGCAAGTCTCTGGAAAATTAGGTGACAAAACTGAGCCTTCTATAACTTATTAAGTTTTTCCCTTATATATGTAGACAATTCTGTGAAGAAATGTTAAGTTATTTTTGAGAAATTGCATTTTTCTTATTAAGATGATCTTAAGTTTTGCGTAAGTTCATCCTAAGTTTTTCTTAAGATTTTCCTAAGTCACACTTTATCCTAAGATTATCCCAAGTTTATCGTAAGATATTTTGTAAATCGGGCCCCAGGCCCGCAGAAAGAACATTTGGACTAATTGGAGCAGGTGCCCTTCCTGTTGCCCAATCAACGGGATTGAAGTAGTGGAGAAAGCAATAAAACTCCGGAAAAAACGTCCAATACTAAGCATCTCTGAGCCGATAAAACACGAGACAACGTGCAGCACTAACCATCTCTCTCACTGTACAGATTCTCATCCTGCTCGTCACTAGACGCGGGCGAAAATGCGGCAATCCAGCGCGTCATCTCGCTGCTGCACTCAAATGACAACAAAATACCTTACAGTGCCACACACACTGGTTTGATGGCCACTAGACAGGTGGACCTAGGTTCAAAGAAGCCACAGCCGACCAAGCACCTTGTAAAGCATAGGCAGCATGCTCATCTCCGTTAGTAGGTTGGTTGGTTGCATGGCACAGTGGTAGAATGTTGGTCTTTGGCCGGCGAACTTTCCCTGTCCTGAGCTCGACCTGTAGCTGATGGGTGACAACTTAACCGTCTGCTATAGGTCAACCAACGAGGCCAACTCAGCCTTTCATCCCTTCAGGGTCGATAGATGAGTAGTAAGCTGCAATTGGATGTCTCTTACCTCAGTTACGGGTGGCGCCATCTTGTGAACGCTTACAAAGGAAAGGCAGGCATGGTGTATTTGAAGGTAAAACTGTGTGATCCATGCCTAAGCACTTTCAGATATACATAGTATATAAAAGGTGCTATAGAAATACTCTTCCTTTCCTTTCCTTTCCTTTCCTTTCCTATGTCATTGAGCCCGTAGACAGATAACGAATTAAATCTGAGATGCATGGTCAGTGCAATGCCACCTGCAGTTACCTTTCCAGCTGTAGGACATCACCGCCATTTGATCAGTACCAATTTCTACTGCCAGGTAACAGAGGCATATGGTGTGAACAACTTGCCTAAGCTTGCTACCTGAAAGCAGAATGGCTGGGAGTCGAACAAGCGACCTTCAAGACACAATTGCAATGCCTTAATCATCACACTGCCACGCCATTAAGTATTCTAGAGTCGTTCTTTTGTTATAGCGGGCAGAGTTCCAGCCTACTCTGCATCTGAGGACTGAGACCTCGTAGTGGTCCAGTGCTCCTCCTCTCCCTGAGCCCAGGGAGAGGAGGGGAATTGGTAGGTGTGTACTAGTGTATGCATGACGTGCAGGGTAGAAGAGGGATACGCATGAAGTGAGCAGAATGTCGGATATTTGTAGCGTACCCCCTCTTGATGTGGCCTACCGTCTGGCTTAGCCCTGACTGGTGCCGTATGCTGCACCAGCCAGAGGAAAGCTATGCCTTTCTGTTTCAGCCACGCCGGCGCGGCTAACAACCTAGATGCTGCTACTCAAGGTGTCAGCAACGGTCACAGATTATAGAGGATACCGTCGAACCCTCTTTTTCCTGCCCAGGATTATGTCCCTGTTCATCAGGTCACAGGTGCACAGAAATTATTTGAAATAATTCTTTGGTGGATGATAGATGTGCCCTGGCCGAGCTTTGAAGCCAGCTCATGTGGGTGTCATGCTCCACTGCACATGGCACCCGAGTGCATTGACCACTGAGCTACATGGGCAGGTCTGCGTTGCTGAGACACACACAGTCAAATTTCTGGGTAACACAGACCTTGGCAAATGCAACTTATGTCTTTCAGTTGCTGTGACCCACGCAACACATGGACAAACAAGACCATTTTACAGTCATTATGTAGGTCAACTTGCATCAGCCGGCACCCTCAGTTAAGAACTGGAAGATTTTGTAGGAACATAGTTTTATCGTCCTTATGTCCTTGTCAATGGCAAATAGTGCATTCCGATTAGGGAGAAAACACTAGAGGTCTCCACAACAGTATTACCAACACCCGAGGTTAGCTACAATATCTCCATACCATAAATGATAGCACACAATATCGGATGGCTGGGCTGAGTTAACCTGGTATATATTGCACAAAAAATGCTTGCCTGTGCCATGATGTGAATTCAAACTGAAGACAAGAGCATGGGAAGCTACAATAAAACTCATGGACAAACTTCTTTCACAGGGTTACAGGTCACTAGTCTAACAGTCATTAGTTGAAAGACTGCTAGCCCAAACGACAACCGCGGCTCTGACCCTAACCAGCGACCTTCAGTCAAAAGGATCTTCACATTAGTGAACAGTTAACTGTTTCCACAAATTACAAACATAACATATCAATTATCAAACCTCTGTTTGCAGGCAAATATGTATTCAACGGTTTCTGTTTCCTTCCAAATCGCAACGAGGAACAGGTGGTTGAACTCCGATGGCGTTCCGTGTGGAAAACGTTTTTCCACATCTGCCTGGGTCAACTCACTGGCAGTGACGCGGCTCAGAGGGGACTGCAGAATCACTTCGTATTGTTCTCTGTCACCAACCAACAATGCACACTGCCTGAGTTTCACAGAGTGTACGACAACAAGAGTTATTGTACAAGAAGCTCCGCTATAGCTGAGAGACCCGCGCGACGCTCCGTATCAGTTGAAATGTTGGCTTACTGTTGTACAAATAACGCAAACAGATAACGACGTTCATACAACCAACTTTCTTCATGTCAATCGATAGGTAACTGTGATCAACCAACTTCCACTGCCACCAATGTTGTTGATGACGCTGTGCATTCCTACGCCAGTGCACCGTTGCGGACCACCGTGGCAGATGGACACAAATTTTCCGCATTAAGGTGTCTGAGCCAGAGACTTCTCGTCTGGATGAAGGCTACACAGAAACGGATATCAGCACCGCCCTTGGGATCGGAAAGAACATGGCGTATTTTACAATCGTTAAAGAGTGGTGGTAATAACTACCATTAGTAGTTATCATTCGGAAAAGCAGTTCAGTAATCGAAATAAGAATTCTATGCCACGGATGTGCGTGTGGTGTGTGTGTACGTGGGTACATATATGTGTGTGTGTGAGGATGACATACTTCTTCAAATACTTGGTGACGAGCAACAGATCCGTGAAGACATACAAATACAGCTGTTTCACACTAGGAGACCGCAGCAGTTTCGAGTGACGTGACTCAATTTGCGTCAATGTTCCAGTCTTAACGACGTAGCGATTACCAGTCACCAGTGGCACCGTCTGCAGCAGATGCACATTCCATCCACAACTAATTGACTCAGTCAAGGTTTAATGTCCCTCTCAACACAAAACCGGGTCATTTTAGAGACTTCTTTTAAGCAATCACTTGATCTGTTGATACTGAAAGAACTAGGATTGTACTGAATGGGGGCAGTTCGTTCGTTCGTTATTGCGGGCAGGGGTCCAGCCTACTGTGGACTGCAGCGCTGAGACCTTTATGTCGGTCAAATGCGCCAGCCCAGGGAGAGGAGAGGAATTGGTAGGTGTGTGCGGTGTATGTGCCAGTTGTGTAGGGTGGAGGAAGGGTTGAGTAGGCGTGAGCAGCTTGTCAGGTATTTCTAAGCGCGCCCCCTCTAGGCGTGGCCTACTGTCTGGTTAAGCCCGGACTGGCACTTATTCAGTGCCAGCCCTGACCGGCACTTCTTCAGCGCCTGGCCACGTGACTGACACTTCTTCAGTGCCTAGCCAGTGGGCTTAGCCACATCTATCTGCTTTGGCTCTCACGTC
>Ga0209780_1001722_pt1 | contig 14799 bp, 8 predicted proteins | sample WorMetexBAHAMAS2_FD_187384 | JGI IMG/M metagenome (GOLD analysis project Ga0209780, IMG submission 187384) | Marine gutless worms symbiont microbial communities from Max Planck institute for Marine Microbiology, Germany - Inanidrilus exumae... | ecosystem: Host-associated > Annelida > Digestive... | reverse complement strand
GCAGCTTACTACTCATCTATCGACCCCGAAGGGATGAAAGGCTGAGTTGGCCTGGTTGGTTGACCCATAGCGGATGTTTTACCCACATAAGTGGTCACCCGTCAGCTACAAATCGAGCAGAGGACAGAGAAAGTACGCCGGCCGAAGACCGACGTTCTACCACTGAGCCATGCAACCAACCAATCTGGGACAGTTGCATTGTCGTGAATGGGACAATAAAAACTGTCCACCTCAACGATGTACCAAAACATTTTCAGTTTTTACTGGCCCATCCTGTAGAGGTCAAATAATCTACTTACTTACACTTACTTACTTACTAGCAGAACGTTTTCAGTAGCAGCAGCTGTAAGAGTCACTCACGTGGGTGTAATCATAGTCACTGTTTGTCAGCAGGAACGGCTTTGCGCCACACGATCGAATCCTGCATCAATCAACAAAAAACATAACTGCTTTTAGTATTTAGACCTCATTGCAGCAGCTATAGCTACAGATGGAGTAACGTGGTCTGTCTGTCTGTCTGTCACGTTCATGAGCCCTTTAAAAATGGGTGAACCAATTCAGCTGCGGTTTGGGGACTGACACATGTGTGGGTCCAAGCAACCATGTACTAAATGGGGTCGAGATTAATCCTTTGGAATAAAATATGTTAGAATAAAGTGAAAAATACTGTAATAATAGTACTCAGTGTTAATGAATAAGTAGCAATCTGGTAAACTATTTGGTTGAAGAAGTATAATTTGTGTAAGATTTCTCATTTAAAATTTATAATTTACATACAAGTTGATTTTTTTAAAAAAAATAAAATTTAGGATATTTTGGCAGGGTACGTGACTGAAGATATATCTTTAAAGCAAAGCAAAGAAACGAAGAAAACTCATAGAACCAAAGACAACCAACAAAAATCATCCATTAACATCATTCTTTCTTGCTTGACTACTGGATGCCTAATGAAAGAGGCTTCAATTACTTTGATGCCGATGACCAGCAAGACATCACTGTTGAATGCGAAATACCAACCTGTCAAGGACAACTGGCAACTGTGGATCCTTATGAATGTAGGTGTCAAGGTTTTGTACGGTGATCTTCTTCAAGTCACCCTACAAATCCACCATTACACACTGCACAACAATACAGGTGCTCTCTCCCCTCCAATAGACCACATCTGAGCTATGACAAGTGTCTGTCTGGAGGCTAGATTGATTGAGTGATTGACTGAGTTAACGATTTATGTCCCATGTGGCAAAATAGGTCATTTCCGAGACGTTCTTCCCAGCCAATCTCTTGGCTTAGTACCGACAGATTAAATCAAACGCAAAAACAAACATGCATCCGTAAGCATTACTACAAATGAACCCCCAAAAAACGAAAGCCAGGTTTGGTCACCTCCTATGACCTTTGGTCCGAAAACAGAATGGGCCTATTCTGGAACAAGTAGATAAGCCAGCAAGTAAACGAGAATAGAAGTAAATAAGTAAGGAAGAAAGTAAAAGGAAAGCAAAGCAAGGAAAGAAAAAAGTGAGGAAGTTAAGTAAACAAACAAATTACACAGTGCCAAAATCAATAAATGAATCAGGACACATTATTGCCCCGAAGCCCATACAGGGCTATTAACTAGAGATAGATTAAAACTGTCACTGAGTGACTAATATAAATTAAGTCAGTGCATTTCAACCAGTTTCACACCGAATTGCACGTTATAAAAAGTTGTGTAAAATACACGCCAGATCGTTATATTAAGCTTTCTGCTAGACATGGCTGGTATAATAATACCCGAACCAGAAGCAGCCAGCACTCACAAGAGTCCATAGACAAACGCCGGCAATGTTTTTGTGACATGTGACCTTGAACTTTGACCCCAAAATAAATGGGTTTCCAGGACTGATCGTGGAACATATGTATGTCAAGTTTAGTGATCCTAGCTACGTCGATTTTTAAGATATCGTGCGGAAAATTAGACAGAGCGGTAAAAAACCCTACCCCCGCGACAAATTTAAGAAGACAGGAGTGGATAGCGTTGGGGCACCTTGTAGTGGACCCAGTCGACAGCGTCACGACAGTCTTGGAAGATAGACTTGAATGACATGTAGAGATCACCGCACTTCACTCCCGTAGGCTCACTACAGACGTCAATATACACGGTGCATTCATAACACATCGACAGTATATACAGCACTCATTACTCTGGCACTGATGCACAGGGTGGCGCAAAATAATCGAGCATATCGATCTCGACCAAACAACGTCATCTGTCGTCCGACTGGTGCCGCCACCTGGCGAAATTGATCAAATATATGCGTCTTCTTTGGGTCTGGCCTATTCTCTCCATTATATGTAAACACGACGTACTGCATTGCCTACACTGGAGGACAATGCCAAGGCCACAGGTAGCATGTACAGAACATCTGGACGTGTGGTTTTTGAGATATGCAAGCGGACAGACAGACAGACAGACAGACAAGCTATCACAATACCGTGCACCCCTAACGAGAGCAAAGTGAACATGCATACTCAATACACACATAGTATCCACTGCACATAAAGGAATTCTACTGGCATTACCTCTTTGGCGATGGTTGGATGGTTGGGAGAGTAACGTCCCCTTTCAACATAATATAGGTTATAGCAGGAACAAGGTCTTGGGTGAAGACGTAGTTCTGCCAGGTTAAGGATGGCCGATGATACGGTAACCTCCCGACCTCGTTGCGTTTTTGTTCAGCGATGATCCAAAATTGGAAAGGATAGGAGGGGCAGGCTCGCTTAAATTACTACGCCAGCGCCTACGACAAGGTGGAAATGTACAACCACGTATTTATCAGTTTAATGTGATATCATGTGTAATTGCTGTTCATCAGTTCCTATAACATATCAGGGCCTAATGACTCTCGTTGTATAATACCTTTTTATGTGGGTCTGGCCTTTGGAATGCTTGTCTTAGGTAAAACTCACAAGAAGCACCCGGGGTACCTCCTGCCCACAGTACCAGACCTCTTCAATGATCCCATACCAACATATATCCTTATATAGCAACATGATTTGTACACTGTTATATACGGTACATCACAGAGCGGCCTGGAAAAGTAAATAATCAAATCCTCAGTGTACAAAATGCTGACAGCTCGAAAACCCATCTACGGTCTGTGTAACAACTGTACATGGTGGACAATAAACGGCACTGTTGGCCACCGTCAGTTAGAGAAGTGCCGCATCTTTCACAAGGTAGTGTAGCGACAGGTTTAAGGAGTGGTGAGATTTTTAATCACTACTTAATCAGAGATTTTCTGACTAGGCCAACGGTAAAAAATCTCGAAAATCAATCAACATTCTGTAAAGTCACGGGCAGGAGTATACACGACGCGTTTTAGACATACACACGGAGCCAGTTTTTTTTGCGTCTCCCTGTATTTCACCCAATACAACGTGGCACATTAATCGCAGCCGTACTGCTACAGTTAGGCACAACGACGGCATGTTACGGCCTCCTCAATAACTACAATAACACACACATGCCCTTTGGAAACAAGTGTCCAAAGCAATTTTGGCAAAAGGCCGCATCGCCGACTTATTACCCCTCGGAGCTGAGAATGGATTCATCCGATCTTGACCTTCATCTGCTACATGGTTAGCATGGTTCTACTGCTGTATATATATATATCGTTTTTGACGTCAACCGGCCAGCGGGGCTTCAGATTCCACGGTCCCACAGTGTGAAATAGTCTGCCGTCTGCTCTGCGCGACGACAGTCTCTCATTGAACACGTTCACACGGCAGCTCAAGACTTATCTGTTTAGACAGTAACTGCACGCCACCCGGTGCCGTTGTGGCGTTTTGTGATGTTGGCGCCGTCTATACCGTATTTCCTCTAATAGAAGCCCCCGGTTTCTATTAGAACAATAGTGTCAGACCCCCAGCTTCTATTAGAGAACCGGCTTATATTGGAGACCCGGCTTGTATTTGAGACCCGGCTTCTATTAGAGAAAATACGGTAAATGTCGTGACTTACTTACTAACTTACATATGGTTTCTGGAGCCCATACGAATTAGCTCCGAAACGCCATCTCAATCAGTTAACCCGTGTGCCGAACACACAGACCACACTACATGTGACATCTGTCCCAATAGGCCGCATCTATGCTAATGCTGTGCATGCGATGTAGCCTATTAATACCAACTAATCAGCTTATGGTTCACTACATGCATATGCATGGCATAATCATCAGCATTACAAGGCAAGTACACTAACGGCTGATGATATGCAGAATATATTACCATATATCAGCATAAATTAATTAATTATTAATGTTAGTAGCACTTCAATCGGTCAATACTACTTCACCTCGCATTCACTTCTATAATGTAAGTAGTAATTATGAGAAAAATATCAACAGTGTCACCAGTAATCTGTCCCAGGCTCACCAAGAAACAATACATCGTTGCATTGACAAGTTTAGAAGCCACTGTTCCTAATTAAAAGCCATTGTTACCAAACTAACAACAGCTCAGCAAGTGCCAGATAAGCGACCGGGTCGAATCACAGTGAATTCAGAGGAAACAATAAGTTAGGCTAATAACAAACTGCAGAATCTTTCATGAAACAATTTGTATACGAAGGGTCAATACGCGTCACCATTCCCAGACGACTGGTCTAACCGTTGCCAATTTATGACCATTTGTCAATTTTTCAAGATGGCGGCCGTCCGCCATCTTGGATTTGTTGTATGTGCATTTTGGACCACCCACAAAAAGTAGTTGGTAGTGTTTATCGTTGTGCAAAATTTGGTTGGAATCCGCGATGTAGTAATGAGGATATGAGTTTCAATGTCATGCGAGTTTGGCTTGAAAATGCCTATTCACACCCAAAAGGCCAGTCGTTACTACGGTCCACAGTTTTTGAGGTCGCAAGGCTTTAAAACTACCCTAGTTGTTAACGACCTTAGTTTGCATAAAACTGGTAATTATTTTATGGCTATTCGCGATCCGGAGAAAAAGTTTATGCAAGAAGCAGCCGGTATACGCCGTGGAAGGGAATACCCAGTCACTTGACTTTGTACCGACCACTTTTGCATCATTTTTGGAAGCTAGTACAACTACAGCTGATTTTACTTATTTAGTTTTAAATTTATGTCTGCTTTTCTATACTACGTTTTCGGCTCTCATTACGTCACGGTTGGCCATTCATACAGCTACTGCTGAGCTCTTGTTTACTCCTGTGACCGTATACGTTTGACCTATGACCTTTGAACTGACCCAGATATGGTTAATTGAACTACCACGCCGTATATTTGGATCAACGGTCACTTAATTCAAAAGTTACCATCTGGACAGACACACATACCTAACGGACTACTCTACTTGGACAACTAAGGTGGTCAGTAGAAACATAAATACAGCATAACCACTACAGGTGTACAGGTAGATAATACCAAGCCGTATCACAGGTACTGCAAAAAATAAAGAAATTTTTTAAAAAAAACATAAAAAACATCTAAACTTCTTCAGCAACTAAAATGCTACGGGTACTAGCAGGTTTATTTTGAGAAAATGAAATTTAAAAATAAATAACTAAATAAATAAATAAAACGACATCTGCGAAGTGAACGGTATTTGCTAAGTGCATTCACAAACAAATAAATACTCTATGTATCGCGCACGTGTTGCCAATGGCAATTACCTGTTCTCCTCCGCATCAATGGCACACCTGAATTAACAATGTAAAGTTACTGTTATCATTACTGACACTCTAATTATTAACAACTAAGACTTCATACGTATTCATAAAAAGTTGTACTGTATTGTTAGCAAGCTGAACCAATGTATTATCAAGTCAGTTGGCTGCCACGGAAGCTACAGTAGACGATGTAGTAGCCTCGTAATCGAGAATTAAAGGGGATTGAGTGACTGAGTTAAGGTTTTAAGTCCCACCCAACACAAATAGGTCATTTTGGAGACGTTCTTCCCAGCTAAGTATTGAAAAACGAACTAACAAACACAACAAAGCAAACATGCATCCGTAACAAAATGAACCCAAAAAGTTAAAGCCAGGTTTGGTCGCTATTACAGCCCCAGAGCCTCCTCCGATCGCCGGCCCTGAAACGGAACGGGTCTATTCTGGAAGAAGTAGCTAAGTCAGGAATTAAACAAGTAAGGAAGTAAATAAGTAAGAAAGAAAGCATAAAGAAAGAAGGAAGTAAGGAAGGAAGACAGGGAAGAAGGACGTTAAGTAAACTCACAAACAAACAGTTTATGTAGTGTCAAAATCAACACATGAATCGTGGCACATTACCGCCCAGGAGCCCGTATGGGATCGAATTAAAAGAGATGCTACCAGGCAGTAATCTTAATTATAGTGATATGGCTAAATTTTGGGGATCCACTGAAACAGATAAAAGCAAAATGGATCAGGTATTAGTATCAGTGTGCTGTCTTCTATCAAATGAACGCATGTGGATAACGGCTGTTAGTGTGTGTGCGTGTTTTATAGATATTGCAACCACAAAATGATATGCAGTCGGAGACGGTATACTTCGCCCCGGGAGCGGCCACTTGGCGAACTGGCCGAAAATTACGTTCGTCTTTGATTCTGGCCTATTCCCGGCACTATATAAAAATGACGTCATCCACAAAACCGGAAATACATAATATATCGCACTGCTGTCACAGGAGGACTGAGCCAAGACCTCCGGTAACAGGCACACGTGTTTGTATACTGTGTGGTTTTTGAGAAGTGCAAAAGGTCAGAGACAGACAAACAGACAGACAGACAGATAAACAGACAGATACGCCGATCACAATACTTGCACCCTACTGGGGACAAAGACGACGACACGTAATTACACGGCATGCTAGTTTGTTGCCACCCTGTATGCAAACTGTTCACAACCTTTCCAATCTCTGCTGCTCTGGCTAATGACATCGAGCGCTAAATAACAATCGGCTAAATACACACGCACAACATGAACACGACGGCGTAACTATACAGCGTGGCACCAAAAAAGCCAATGGTCATGGTGAGTCAAAAAGTCGACAATATAGCGCTGCCTGTTACTTCGTCAGATGCTGGCAGACTCGAATATCCAGCAGTCTGGATTTGTAACGCTGATCGCTACGCAATTTAAGCGAGTCGCTGTTTGACGAACGGCGGCCGGTGACCGGCCCAGCCCAGTATAATGATTGAGCCGTGTAGCAAGCAGATTTGTCAGAGTTAGTAGCACTCACACACCGTGCACAATATTCAGTCAACTCTACACTGAAAAAGATCGTCAAAATTTCTGTGACAAATTAAAAGTTTTAGAAAGGCTGATGGCCCCATTTCGCTAACGTTCATTTGTTCGTTATTGCGGGCAGGGGTCCAGCCTACTCTGGACCCCAGCGCTGAGGCCTTTTTTATGTCCAATGTGCTAGCCCAGGGAGAGGAGGGGAATTGGTAGGTGTGTGCGGTGTATGTGCAAGTTGTGTAGGGTGGAGGAAGGGTTGAGTAGGCGTGAGCAGCTTGTCAGGTATTTCTAAGCGCGCCCCCTCTAGGCGTGGCCTACTGTCTGGCTAAGCCCGGACTGGCACTTATTCAGCGCCAGCCGTGACCGGCACTTCTTCAGCGCCTAGCCAGTGGGCTTAGCCCACTATGTATTTGCTTAGGCTCTCACGTCAGCACGGCTGATACCTTGACGCTGCTAATCAAGGCATCAGCAACGGTCACAGTTTATAAAGGACATCGTTGAACCCTCTTACCTGCCTGGGATTAACTCACTGTTCATAATGTGCATGGGGATTATTAGAAATAATTCTTTGGTAGACGGATGCGCCCGGGGCGTTCTGTCTGTTTTTCTGTTTGTCCGTCTGGGAAAATGGCTGTGTACTGCTGCTGCCGGCGTGGGTCTGCATGTCGATACGACTGCCTATATTTTCTAGTTTTAAGTCACTGCTGAGTCTGCAAAAACGAACTGTCAGAAAAACTCGTCTCTGAAGACAATAGATCGCTGTGTCAATCATGATTCATTCTCAGCCAGTCACATCACAACACTCCGTGCTGTTACGTGAATCCAAGCCGTTGTCAGACAACGATGCAAGAATCAACAGATTATGTGAAGAATGATTTAGTCACATAATCTCGACCGGACATGAAGCACTCTGCTTTTGAGTTTCTTAGTCACAGCAATAAGAACTTTAACGATCAATGTGCACTAGCACTAATAACATGCTACTCAGCGTGTACACCAGACCGGCCCCGTTCAATATCACAACACCGCAGCTACTATTTTTAGTGATGGATAGTCACCGCAGTTCCATTTCTCCCCAAGATAAAAAAAATATATTTAATAAATTAGCCCCGTGCGGGACTGACTGTCGACTCTTTGCAAATGATGCTTCTGCGGAGTTCACGTGACATAAAAACTGGGACAAATATAAAAAATGCTTCCCGATCAAATTTAGACAGTGTGCCCTAGTTTGAGAGTCAGCGGTGAGTTGCCAGCTCGTATGGTCAATGGCAGAGGAGACAGCTTTTGGAAATGGAAGGATTGCAAATTTCAAGTGCTAATGACCTTGACCTTGACTCGGATCATACTGCATACCGTCATGCATCGCTCATCGACCTCTACCTACATACCAGATTTCACTAAATCAAAGAAACGTTTCGTGGACGGACGGACATTTGAGACCCACTTTATTAGGTTGATTCAGAAGAGTCGACCTAAAAGAAATTTGTATATCGCCACAAGAAGCAAATCCACAAGCAGTAAATGCAGTAACTATTTGTAGGTTTCTGTGCTGATGTTGTTTTTAGACGATACTTTTTAAAAATAGCACCGTACGGGACTGGCGGTCGACTCCTACTCACTGCCAACTTCAAAGTCACGTGACACAAAAACCAGGATAAAAATCAAACATCCGGCTCCGATAAGCTTTAGGTATTGTGCCCTAATTTAAGAATCTGTGGTCATTTGTCAACCCCAATATAAATGGGGCAGGAGGTAGCCTTTGTAAATGGCCGAATTTCTGACTTTCAAGGGCTCGTGACCTTGACCTTGGATCGGGTCATACTGCATACCGTCATGCATCACTCACCGACCTCTACCTACATACCAAATTTGAGTGAAATCAAAGAAGCTTTTTGCGGACGGACGGATGGACGTACGTACGGACATTTGAGACCCACTTTATTACGTCGACTCGGAGGAGTCGACTTAATAACAGTAAATCCACAATGTGGTAACCCACAATTACCGTGCACGGTAAACACATTCTAAACGTCACTCCAAGTACAGTGATTAATTCAGCAATTTTCCAAGCTAGTCGGCAGCCACAATTTTTAGTACATGACCGACGTGATTTCTGTTGGGTTTTTCCCCAGCAATATTCCAGAGTGCAGCGTCCGCTAACTACGTAGTACAAAAGACAAGCAGACTACGACGTGTTATGTCACCGGGAAAAACAAGGATAAAACCACACGGGGAAAAACTCTTCGCGAAATCGAACATTATGTGACAAAATTTGGGTAAACACTGCGCAATATGAAGTAAATAGTTATTCAGAGTAAGACGCAGAGAGAAGCATGCTTGCAGCGGAGTCAATAGAATGTAAGAAGACCACTATCGGCCCTTCACCAATTCATACGTCATAGTTCATTAACACCTATTCAGTGAATGGGCCTTCTTAGTAAGAATTCATGACTTGTAGGCCACATCACATCAATAGCTAGATGCGGCCTATTGCTACAGAAGGAGCAGCATGGTCTGTCTGTCTGTCTGTCTGTTGGTCATGTTCGCGAGCCTTGCAAAAACGGCTTAACTGATCCAGATGCCATTTGGAGGGCTGACTCGTGTGGGCCCAGGAAACCATGTATTAGATGTGGCCCAGATACCGCAAAAAGAAGATCCAATTTTGGGGGTCGTCCAGCCCAATGAACAGCACTTGTCAGTCACCGCTGCACTGTACGCTGCAAAAAATCAATAACGGCATCACAGAGCCGCTGCTGTGGCAGACTGCAATGCTGCCGACTGTTTGGTGTCACATCACACTGTTCCCCCGTGAAAAATCCGCCCACTTGCGACGCGGCCTTTCACGAAAACTCGTTGACCGCTTGTTCAGTTTTATTGCATTTCAGAGGGTGCATGACGCCCCCCCCCCCCAATGACGCCACTGCAAGCATGCAAGCATGCGCACGCGCGCACACACACACACGAGGTGGGATTAACAACCATGATATATAGATAACTTGCCGAAGTGCCGGCCTGTCAACATAGACATACACAGAGAAACAATGGCAGACTCACAGACACATAAACGCAGGCATACACACAAGGACTGTGCATCCAAAGGCACCCAGAAACGTCTTGTTCGAGAACGTTTTTTGTGCAACTTTGTCCTGCACAATGCGCAACTTTTTTTCTGAATAGAGCAGTGCTGATTGGTCAATTCATGCGTAGGCATCAAACCTATCTCTGTGGAACAGCCCGAGCCGTTCCAGTTGCCACCCCACTTTTAAAAGTGGGACAGCTCCTGACGTGTCCCACTTTTTGGCAATATTATTTTACGTAGGAGTAGGTATTTGTAATCTATTAATAATTGAATATTTTGAGACAACGTCCATAAATGTGATGGCTAGAGTTCCAAAGATTTTAGTCAGACCTGCTTGAAAGGAAAAGGGTGAACAGGATTTGGACATCCCCATTTCTGGCTGAAGATCAGTCAAAACATACACAAACAAGGAAACCCAAACAAGTGGCATCAGCTGTATCCTAGTTGTATTTAAAACCAACGCTGCTAAAAAAGTGTCGGGATGAGCTCGAACATTCATCGAACACTCACAGCATGCAACACAGAGGAAATACACACAGTCCGCACATCATCAATCAGTAGCACACGTCACTTAAATCAACAACATATCTACACACGACGACAATGTATGTTCACGTCCAACCAACTCAAAACAACAACACACCGCTGTAGTTATCACCAAAAATAATCAAAGAAATCAGGGTGACTAGTTTCCTGACAAAATGAATTCCACTACAAATGACTGAAACGTTAGTCTAAAACCAAACCTTAATCAGAACGGCTAAAACCTGGTTTTAAGGACGGTTTGGTTTAAGACCGGACTGCTCAGATTAAGTTTGATTTAAGACCAAACTTTGGTCTTAAACTTTGGTTTAAGCGATAAGTATTGTTTTATTGTTTTAGACTTTGGTCTCAAAGTAAAGTTTAGTGTCACTTCACGTTTTGCATTAATTAGGTATTAAACCGGACTTTTGGTCTTACACTAAGGTTTCACACTTTGGTTTTAGCGAAAGATAAAGTGACCCAATGTCTGCTCTCACTGAGCCGTGAGGTTCAGCCTTATAATAAAAACATAATTAATTCAACAGAATACTTTACTCAGCACACTTACAGGCTACAGCGGGTCTGGCAAAAAAACTTAAACCTAAATTCGCGTGAATTACCAAATTTAAATCACTCTTCTCAGACCACTTTATGATAATCAGATTTCTAATGCTTTTCAGGCAAAAGGTCACCCTAAAAAAAAACAAAGTAAGGAAAAGTAACAGAAAAAAAAACAGAAAAAAATCGCCTATCGTGAGTGAATATATGCATTTACAAATTAACAACAAAACTGGATAGGTAAATATCCACCCTTACGTTTGTCATTTTTCGCTCATATCCCAGCATCTTCAGTTCCACATTTTCACTGCATCTCAAATTGATAAGCAGACAATGAATGATCAGAGGCAAAATAGAGAAGCAACGAATACTCACTTTGTGTATTCTTCTGAACTAGTGAAGTAATCGATCAGACACGCCAAAAGGTACGTCTCTACACAGTAGGCAAATATACAGGGATAATGTCAGTAATGGTGTCAATCTCTATCTACCACTGCACCACAGCCAAATTTCTATGATAATATTTTCTTAATTATAACTGTAGAATTAAACTTTTATACTAAAGTGGCTTGGACAGCCTGCTTAAACAAAGAAATGCCCCTTTTATTAGAAGTCCACTGGTGGATTGATTGACTGAATTGGAGGTTTTACGTCCCACCCGACACAAAATAGGTCATTTCGGAGATAAAACGGGTCTATTCTGGAAAAAGTAGTTAAATTAGTCAGGAAGTAAACAAGAAAGAAAGTAAATAAGTAAAAACGAAAGCATAAGAAAAGAAGGAAAGGCAGGAAAAAAGTTAAGTAAGCACAGAAACAAACAATTTGTTGCCAAAATCAACACACGAATCACGGTGCATTACCACCCCCTTGTCTGTAGGGGGCAACAGGCTGGAATGGACAATGATGAAAGCATCCATGAAATAAAAAAAACACAACCATTACTGGACGAGCGAGAAATAAGTGCTGTTCGCATTGCACTGGTTCAATAGTTACAAGCTCATCATGCCTTTCCATTGGTCCAGCTCATCTGGAGTTAGTTAGTTGGAGTTTAACGTCCCTTTCAGCACAAATATGGCTATGAGAAAAAAGGTCAGGAGTGGAGAGCTATCCATACCCAGTGAAGGAAGGCCAGTGATATATTAACCTCAAACCTGGCTGCCGTCACGTTAAGCAGCCACCCAAAACAGGGAAAGGGATCAAGAGGCTCATTTAACTTATTATGCTAACACCTACCACAGGGGAAGGCAACTATCGCACCGCAAGACTAAACTAAATCAAATACTACAAATCACTAGAATAAATCTTAACTAAGCAATACAGATAACACAAAATAAAAACAACAAACTAACCCAGGTTTGGTCGCCTCCAACGACCTCCGGCCTGGAAAACAGAGTGGGACTATTCTGGTAGAAAGGGAAGAGATGGACAAAAGAAGAAAATAGATAAAGCGACTAAGAAAAGGAAAAGGGTAAAAAGTAAAAAAGCAAAAGATGAGGAAATAAATGGACAAGGGAGAAAAAGGGAGGAAAAGGGGTACCCCGGCCCCACTGGGGCCCAGCTCATTTGGAGTAATTCAGGAGAAGCTGGCCAGTGAAACAGAAGCCACAACAACATGAGAATCGGTGTCGAAATGTAGGAAGTAAGAACACTCGCCAGGAAGATTGAACAGAGTGTTGAGGATGTAGATGCGCTGTTCATCATACTGAATGAACTTGTTAGGATACAATGCCCGAACCTCAGACCTACAGAGGCCATCGAATACACACACACACACACTCATACAGTATTGTGCATGTAAACAACGTTACTCAAAGTTACAAGAAGCTCAGCTACCGCAGAGAGACCGCGTGACGCGCCGTTAGTAAATTCGTGCAATGTTTCACGAAGTACAGGAATTACAAAGGTTTCAAACAGTGAAAGTGACCTTCAAGGGCATTGGCAATGGTGCCACTCGATAGGCCATGTACGATTTACGATTAGACTTCCATTGCAACCATGTCTCTATCTTGCACCGTTTCCGAGATACTATCACTTAAATTTCCCAAAAATTTAAAGAGGTCATATGACCCTAAACACATCCCGTTTGGGAGTAATATATATATCATGCGTGCAGCAGTACTCCTGTGTATCTATCAGCACACGATATTCAAAGTGCCTAGCTTCAGCAATTCCAAAGATATGATTGGGGGCAAAATTACCAAAAAAAACAGGTCACATGACCCTGATCATGCCCATTAGGGGGTAGTCCATCATCACAATGCTAGCACTTCATATATTCTTTCTGCCTGCATACAAAATTTGGCGACTCTCGCTCTAGCCATTCTGGAGTTATGATTGAGGGCATCGTAACTGAAAACAGGCCATGTGGCCATGACCAACTCCTTTTAGGGATGGTTTGTCATCTAAAGAAAGACTGAGATTTGATACCGTTTACCCGTGTGCAAAATTTAACGATTCTAGCTTCAGCTGTTCCAGAAATATCATTGGGGCCCAAAATTTAAAGTGGCTCACGTGACCCTAACCACGACCCTTTTCATGGTGATTCGTCATCCATATACTGGGACTTTACACAGCCTACATGTGTTCAAAATCAGACAGCTCTAGCTTCAGCAATTCCAGAGATATGGTTGGTGCCCACCAAAATTTAAACGGTTCACGTGACCTAACCACACCCCTTTCAGAAACGGCTTGGCTTGTCATCCGCGGGCTAGCACTTGCTACGATGAACCTATCTACCAAATTTGAAGACTCTAACTCCATCCACTATGCAGATACAAAAGGTGATACAAAATATCAAAAATGGGGTGGTTTGGGGTAGTTAGGGGTCAGTCAACCAAGGTCACTGGAAATAGCACTGTTCGAGAGAGCACACAAGAGTCCTATTGATGATTCATAGTAACTATCGCCTACCTTGCACCATTTTTGAGATATAGCGAGATATTGGTCAAAAACTGCCGATTGTAACCTACCCCACCGCTATATGGCACGCCCGTTGGGGGTGACTCTGTTGTGATTTTGACAAGATCTTTGGCGTCAGAAAACTAGAGTCCTGAGCTATCGCACGGCGTTGTTTGCATGATCCTACGCTTAGCCATTTCGGTACAATACTGGCATATGACAGAAGGACGAACAGACAGACGGACGGACACACGACGACGGCATGTACCACGCTACTATGGCGTCGCATGGTAAAAACTAGTTGATAATGAGATGGGTCACCATTTGCGGTCATACTGTCTTGGCACGTAGCTTTCTACCCAGGCCAACTCAGCCCCCTTCTCTCTTCTCTTATATATCTTGTTAAAGTTTGGAAAGTTGAGATTAGGATTCTATTATTATTATTATTATTATTATTATTATTATTATTAGAACGTAGAGATTAACGTGGCATGAGCAAAAGTGCTTCTAGGACACAGTACACAATTAAGC
>Ga0209780_1001721_pt1 | contig 14799 bp, 6 predicted proteins | sample WorMetexBAHAMAS2_FD_187384 | JGI IMG/M metagenome (GOLD analysis project Ga0209780, IMG submission 187384) | Marine gutless worms symbiont microbial communities from Max Planck institute for Marine Microbiology, Germany - Inanidrilus exumae... | ecosystem: Host-associated > Annelida > Digestive... | reverse complement strand
ATTATTATTATATTTAATTTCAAAACAAATCAACGGAAAAATATAAATACAACACAGGCAAGCCAGAAAATCCAGGTATCATCATTCTGAATTTCTGACATGTAGCTAAACATCGTGATTCGTATCATAAGTTAGCGAATTAGATGCTCCACTTTTAGGCTACAGAATTGCAATGTGTTATGTACTTCCGGTTTTGTGGATGACGTCATGTTTTCACATAATGGAAGGAATCGGCCAGGATCAGACGACACGATGTCTCGTATAGTTCGCCAGGTGGCGGCACGGGGGCAAAGTCTGCCGTATCCGACTGTATCTTGTTATTGTCATTATAATAATAATAATAATAATTATTATTATTATTAGTAGTAGTAGTAGTAGTAGTAGTACAAAGAATCAACGGTAACTAGCGTAGTGCAGAGTATATAAAGTCAGTATCATTCTTGTCGCAATTTTAGACATTTCAGTAAGTACACTCAACATTTAATTTATGCCAGCTTCAAACCTCTTGCAACCAGTACATAGTCCTGCTACCTTTTGGTTGCGTGGTACAGTGGTATAGAACGTCGGTGTGTGACCGGCAAACTTTCCCTGTCCTACGCTCGACCCGCAGCTGATGGGTGATCATTTATTTGGGTAAACCGTCCGCTACAAGGTCAGCCAACTAGGCCAACTTAGCCTTTCATCCTTTCGAGGTCGATAAATGAGTAGTGAACTGTAATCGGATGTGCGCTACCTCGTTCGGGTGGCGCCATCTGGTTAATGCTTACGGAGTATACAGGCAGGACGGTTTATTCCATTCATGGATAAACGTGTGGGTGGCAGTTAGAACTGCGTGATCACTCTAACACGTGCCATTACTGGGCGCGTTAGATGTGGTTTACGACGATGCGCTATACAAAAATCGACGTTTACTCGTTAATTCTTGGAATAGTGAGTCCAAAATGCCGCTGCCTGAAAAATTGCCGTCCGAAGCCAGTGCCTGCAGCTGCCTCCCGTCTCACAGCCGCAGAATTTGTGTTGGCAGAATGGGAAACTGGGCTAGGACTGCTGAGCACCCGTTGTGGATCGAAATCCGCCATCCATTCCGCATCATTAGTCCGCGCATACCTGCACAGGTGAAGAGGCAGAGACTGACGGATATGTTTTCAGTTTGCTCAGAACCTGTATGACTAATATATACCGGCTCTCACCTGTTCAGCGTTGTCACGCATACTCTGAACGCATATAGTAGTAGGTTCATCTGCATGCCCGTACGCCGACAAATTTATAACACTTGGCTGTCACCAGTTTCCGGTTTCAAGACTCGAACGGCAGTAACTTAACGTTAAGACGTTTGAAGAATAATTTTAGTTCTTTGAGCCTCTACCAGCCAGAGATGGAATCGGTCTGAAATGAAGTTATAAACTATTGTGACGAAAATGAAATTTCGGTTGTAGACCCCCGCCGTAGAAGGTGTTATTCACTACAAACAATACCGCGTATTCGAACCCAAAACCGGGTCAGACTACTGCTCTGACCCACTTGCACGTGACCTTACCCTATTTCAGCAAGGTTATCGATCTTTTGCCGTCTTTAAATGCACAAATTTATTATAACGGTGGCCGCGTCTAGCGGAAAGCGTAATGTAACGGCCTGTCGTCCGTCAGTCTGTCCGTCCGTCCGTCTCTCCCGTCTGCATACTCACCGCGACTCACCAGGGGGCAGCATGCGACGCGGCCAGCGTACATTTCAGCCCGACAATAAAGAGGACCGATAAGCTTATCGAATTAGTATATTTTAGTTGGTGGTGTGTGTTTGCTTACAGCATGCGTCTGTTGGCACGACAGCGAAGCTACTGAGAAAACGGTAGTGGGCGTGGTCGGCTCGAGTATCACGCTGAAATGCGACATTCCGCGTTCCGATCCACCGGTTGTCAGTTGGGTTGACTGGGTATGCAGCTGCGATTAATTATAGTAATATACATGTACATAGGGTCACAGTGGCGTAATTTCGTCATTCCTATATATATTGTGCAAAAACATATGAAAACTCCCATGGACATTTCATGGGATTTTTCATATGTTTTTGCCCGCTACGTGTCGTGAAAATTACGTGGATGTTTTCACACGAAATCCCGTGTAATCTCTATGGAAATTTTCACGTGTGTTTTACCCCTTGGAATTCCATGGGGTATAAAACCGGGAACCCTAATCAACAGGATCGCCCAAAATTTTGGTCTCAATCTCAAGGGTTTGGTCTCATTTAACATCATTATCACTGGGGAATGGCATTCTGTCGTATGATGGAAAACGGGTGCATGGGTCAAAAAAATGTTGAGAGCCACTGCACTAAAGCAATCGGTTATTATGTGCGTGTGTCTGTCTGTCTATCTGTCTGTCTGACCGCCTATCCAGACTTAACTCTCGAATGAAAAAATCTAGATACTTAAATGGCTTGGTGATTCATCTTAATCATACCTAGGTCAGTTTACAAGGTCACGTTTATATGTCAGAGTTCAAGGTCACAGGGAGAAATTCACACGACTCACAGGAGGAAATCATTTTCGGCCATTTTTATTTTACGATACGAGACATGATCGGCTGAAAAGCAGACCCGAATTCGTAACTGTAAATAAGTAACAAAATGGTCGTTATGACCGCAAGTGTGGTTTTTCATGTTGCCGTAAAATATGTCATTGTTTTTAGTCTGGAATACTGCACATAAGTGGTGCGGTGGCACCACGGATTGGTCGTCAGACTTTAGTTAACGAGATAATTGCGGGTTCCACTCCCGGTAGGGTCGCGGCTACGTAACGACTCTACGCAAGTTATTGACGCCCTCGTACCCCCGTCACCAAGTAGCATGATTTGGTACTGGCCAAACGGTTGCTTATGGACAACTCGCGGGTATATGGGCCAAATCGCGTAATGTCAACTCGCGGACTGGTCATCTCGCAGACGTTCAACTCTACCAGTTTATTGAGTGCGTTTTTTATCCCCTTGAAAAAGCGAGGGAATATGTTTTACCGGTGTTGGTTTGTGTGTGTGTGTCTGTCTGTCTGTCTGTGACCACGATAACTGAAAAGATTGTGGATGGATTTGTACAAGATTTTATGGGAAGGTTCCCAGGGGGAAAGGGAAGACCAAGTTCGTGTTTCGTTACGATCGGTAGAGGGATGTGGAAGTAACGATCAAAAAACTCCGTAAACCGGCGATTGTTTACTTTTATGCATCACAAGCATGGTGATGATTAACCGTACCCACAATCGATGTACCTAAATGCCGAAATGGCCCCATGTAAGCAGCACCATTGGGCAAACGTTCGGGGGGAGTTGTACTCTCTCAGAGTACTTTCCATCTAGTTTCATGCTGTTATTCTGTAGTTAAACATATAATATGTATATATTTTCTTTTAATATCGATGTTTTGACAACTATGACCAGGTCTTTAATACTAACCATGAGGCACAACCGATCTTCTCCAGTGAATCTGGAATGGACGATGGTCATTCCTACCGGCAGAACCTCAGTGTCAGCGTCGACGATTTCTCTCTTACGATTTCCTACCTCAGGCTGCATGACTTATGCGCCGGAACGTACATCTGTCGGAGTGAAGTCGACGGACAGACCGTAGAGAAAACCTACAACCTTTTTATCAGAGGTAGTAACTTTAATATAACTTATAATATGAATATAACTTTAATGACAAGCAGTGCCTAAAGTAGTTTGAAAAAGCTGGGGGGCTCCCTCTCACCACTTACCCCTTTCCCTTATCCCCTCCTTCAGTCTAACACCCCACTCGCCTGAGCTGGGGGCTGAGCTAAGAGCTGGGGAGGGGGCTGAGTCCCCCCAAGGCCCCTTTACTTTAAGCCCTGATGACAAGTCGTTTGACGTGGACAGTAAAGTGTTTGCACGCAGTAGGAGTGAAAGTCATTGTCTACAGCATATGTTACCAGTGCGTAGTAGTATAGTAGTCAAATGATACCACGCCCTCAAGAGCAATTTCTTGTGATGTTTCTCGAGTGAATGAATGATAGATTACAGCCGAAAAGATGTGTTCAGGGTCACGTGACCTCTTTAAGTTTTGGAAAATAAGTGATAATGTATCGGAAACGGTGCAAGATAGAGACACGGTCGTAATTGAAGTCTAAAAGGAAATCGTATGTGGCCTGTCGAATGGCACCATTGTCAATGCCCTTGAATGACCCTGGTGGTCACTTTGTCGTTTGAAACTTGTGAAACATAGCACGAATTTACTAACATAGCGCGTTGCGCGGTCCCTCTGAGGTAACTGAGCTTGTTTCTATTATTGTATGCATTGCGTGACTGTGCGATAATAAAATCATCGTTATCTTACATTGCTATTCATACAGTGAATTAATTCAACATTTCATATTCCCGGCATATAAAGTAACCTAATGATATAGAATCAGTAAGTAGTAGTCCGTAAATGTGAAAATGCAATAATTCAAACCTAGATGGCTGTATTGTGTAGAATGCCCACAATACAGTATTCAGCTCGAAGCGCTCGGCTATCTGTATGCAAACTGTTTACTTCCTGCATTTGACGAGACCTAGTGTCACGTGACTCAGTAGTCGATGGTGACTGGCTGTCTGCGACCGAGTGATGTCAGCGTTATTTGCCGTGTTGTCAACCCACGTCGGACATCGCAGAAAATTTGGGGAGGTCGTACACTGAACGTCCACCTAAGTTGACAACACTTGTGACTTTCGACGTGTATAGTTGCTAAATTTGGTCCAGAGTTTGGGACAAAGTTCCACAGGAAAGTACCCTTATTTTTGAAGACACCCGAATTCCTGCACAACACAGTGTAGGAAAGCGAAGGGTAGCATCTGTACCAAAATCCAGACCGATCTGTTCAGCCGTTTTGATAGAACACCGGCTTGTGACTGACGGACAGACAGACAGACAGACAGACACAGGGCCATAGCTAATGCCGCGCCAGCACAGCGTCGCGACGGTTGGTGCGTAACAGGGATTCCGCAGTGCAGCGGTGACAGACAGCTTGTGTCCGGTGAATCCACGAGGCTGAAGTGTGAGGTGCCGTATGCCAGTTCCTTGAAGCCGACTCTGACGTGGACCCGCGACGGCGAAGTGGTGCAGAGCCTCGACGAGTCCGGCTTGGGGAAGGAATTCGCCCTTCTCTCCGTCAGGTCCGTCAGCCTCGATCCAGTCGGTCCTGACGACGACAAGGCCGAGTACAGGTGTGACATGAAAGTGGCCGACGTCGTTGTCGAGGACAGGTGCAACATCATCCTGGACGTCGCCTGTAAGTCCTACTGCACACCTTATCCAGACTAGGGCTAAGTAAGTAAGTAGCAACTTGCAGTGATGTTAAACGAGATCAAATCCTGGGTACCGAGACCGAAACCGAGACCGAAATCTTTATCTGATGTCGAGCAGTGCATCGATTTTACCCAAGATCTTGGAAATTGGGGGGGGGGGGCGGATCGAGTTTGGATTTGGGGATTTTGCCAAGTAGGGATATTTTACTTGCTCTTAGACAATTAAAATTTGCATGCATTGTAAGGTCTACAGTCATAAATAATGACTGACAAAGCCGTCGTGATGTACGACAAGGAAATGTATAGGCCTACATTTTGCTGCACTTAAGCTTATAGTCGCCGATCTGGCGCTAGCACTAAGCTTTTCTTAAACCTGCTGATTCGATTCTATTCAAATAACGTGACAAATCTTCGCCATTTAAATTCGCGAAGTACGACGTCATGCCCCACAACATGGAGATCGTATCGTAATTTTAGATTACTGTTACGTCACTTCACCCAACGAATATACCAGCACGCCAACAGTCCAGCATTTGCAGGCAACCGGCTGTGTTATTTTAGCAAGAGTCTTGCTAACACAGCCGGCTGTGAAAGAACTCGCTGTTTCTTCCGAGCTCGAGGTCATTGCTAGTATACGTTGCGCCTACTCACTGTATAATCAGTATAACCAGTTTCCGGCGTATAATTAACTGAGTTTCAGATGGTCACATTTTCCATCTATTTTACCTAAAGTAAGTCATTGCGCGGGTGAGAAGATTTATTTTGTCGAAGTCGAACCAAATTAGCCGCAACTTCTCGGCCACTGCTGCGTGAAAGCAGGTAACCCAGTAACGCGACCCAAATTCGCGGGTCACGTGACCGTGCAGCTGTTCGCGCGCCGTTCACTGCGCATGCTCACGCGCATGCGGTTACTCGACCATCCAGAGACGTGGCACGTGCGCATACGAGGGCGCTGAAAAAGCAGGATCGCAAAGTAGCGGAAGTAATCGGACTGGAACATGACGGACTAGAATACACAGGACCAGAAATTACGGACCGAATGAGAAAATCAAAGCCAATTGTTGCATTCAAGTTAATCGCCGTACAGCAGGACTTAAATTAGAGTAGCCTTTGAATGATGACCGAAGCGTAAAAACATATATCTGCTATAGCGCAGTGGCTCCCAACGAGATGCGATATATGTTTGACAGTGCCTAATACTTTGACAGTATACTATACTTAATCGTATTACCAGCAACGCATGTTGATAATATTGCTTGTCGATTAGCGTTACTCGCGTAAGGTCCGTTATTTCTACTCCAACGGAAGTAACGATACCCGAGACGCTGAAAGGAGGCATCGATTCCACAGAGTAGGAAATGAGGAGGGTGTCCCCTTCTCAGCCCATTAGGGGCCCTGGGCACCGCATGGTATAAGCTCCCCAGTTCGTAAATCAGTGTTATAGTATATATTATGCTATAGTAGGCTACACAATGGTAACGCATGCTCTGTACAGTTTTGAAATTTACAACTGGCGAAAGTTGGGGAACCAACAACTTAATGGTTCTCAAGAAAAGTTGGAGGACCGGTCCCCATGATAGTTGCCCATGTGACTGGTACTGCATTTTCAATTTTTCAGTCTATCCGCGTGCGTGCCACGATGGCTATTGATTGCTGCATGCGTGCACATGCAGACGCGTGGACAAAACGTAATCAGGCGAAATTGCATCTTCTCTGTGTCGTTTGGCGAGCGCCAAGTGACCCTTCACGTCGACTGTAGGGGCAGACACGATCGCGACCGCAGTCGGCTGCTAAGATGATGCCATTCGTCCTGACAACCGGAAAACTATAATGCTGGCTTAGTCGTCGACTGGTTGATTAGTCGACCATTCTGTCGCATGCGATGACTGTTGACCATTATGAGTGACCACTAGTCCCGTCAGCGGAGGTTGTCAGTTAGGACTATGCTCTTTCGATGTGTTACCATCACTACCACTTCCGGTTTGGTATACCGGCCCGCTATTCCGAAGAACAGCTATTTTGATGGTCGCAAAGGGTTAGAGTTAATAGGGATAGGGTTTAGGGATTAGGGTTAAGGTTAGGGTTAGGGTTATGGAACGGATCGTGGGAATAGCGGAGCTTCGGATTAGCGGCCATTCGGAATACAGGACTGGAATATTTGTTTCAACTGTTGTTTTTCGGATCACTTTTTTTTAGACCATATTTTTTCCAGTTTTTATTACGAAAGTACTTTTTGGACTCCACAATTTGTTTGGACTCCATTCAGGGGCGTAGGCGGCCACGGAGATCCCGAAGTCAAGACCTTTCAGCCGCGACCGGAAACAAATTGATCTGTGAGATATTCGATGAGAAAGTCTCGAGGTAGTTGAGTGCACCCGATTTCGCTGGTTTGGTGCGTAAGTCGTGGTAAAAACGTTGTCCCCAGAACCCCTGAATTTGGACCTCCCTATACAAAAATTCATGGCTACGTCCCCGAGTCTATATTCTTAGAGTATACCTGTATAGGCGGTCAGAAGCAGTGGAAGGAATGCACTAATTACAGATTGGTCTTTTGAAACGTCGATGACAGCGTTACTTTCCCGCGGTACATGCATGGACAGTCAGTCACTGAATACTAGACTACCATCTGGTCATCCGTTGACAATGAGACTTAGGCTGTTTGACAGGTCAATTGACGGGTGTCAGATTATTTTCGGACGTGTAATTGTATATCGCGTGCAGCAAGGCGATCGAATCGATGGAGTGACGTTGTTGACTGAATTACTGAGTTAAGGTTTTACTTCCGACTCGACACAGTATAGGTCATTTCGGAGACGTTTAACCCAGCCAATTTCTTGGCTAAGTACTGAAGAAACTATACACCAAACGCAACAAAAGCAAGCATAGCAGGAACAGAATGATATAAGCTAACACAAAAACACACAAAATGATAATCCTATAGACAATGACACAAATACAAAATCTAAACCTAAACCAACGTCGAAATTTAACAGCTGTTTACATGTGTGCATGTATCACTCATTATGCATGGACAACTGTCGTACACAATACAGAAGAAAAACTGTTCTGTTTATTTTCCCTCCTAACCTCCAGACAATCATCATAACTCAGACGCTGTCTATTGGAGGGGAGTGGGCATGACACTGTTGACATGGAGTACACTTACTTACTTACTTACTTACTTACATGCATGTGAGTATCCGTACATGCACACATACTTTCTGTTTAGAGCAGCTTTCTTTTCTCATTACACTTTCGGTTGCGGCGGGATCCCCTACAGTGAACTTTCGAGATAGTTGAAGCGGGTTTTACAAGGCTGGACGCTCTTTCTGTTACCCGACCAACAGTGTAAAAGCACTGAGAGAAAGTCGAGGAAAACCATCCACGTGCCTGATACTTTTTCGATCCACCGACCGACTCCCCGTGGGCTGTCTCTTCCTTTACACCTGCTCTCCGACGCCTTTTCAATTTATTACGCTTGCCGCGTCTTGTGGAAAGCGTAATGCAACGATCCAGCACCCGTCCTTCTGTTCGTCCAACTGTTCCGTTGGCATACTCACCGTCACTCACCAGTGGGCAGCATGCAACGCGGCCAGCGTACATTTCGGCCCGACAGTAAGGACGACTTACATACTTATGTTCATCGGCTGTATGATTCATTAGTTACTCATTGTTTACGATGAAGACTATTAATCCCACGATAAAAGAAAGGCAGATGATCGTGTAAAGAACGGTTAACTGGGTTGATTAATATGACGCACGTAAAAAGGTCAAGTGGCCTTCCACACAGATGATTCAGCAACTCATATGACAAGTAGTAAGCAAATTAAAGAAGCCAAGCCATGTCGGTTAATACGCCTAATGCAGAGTGTCAACACGGTGGGCGGACACGGTAGCTGCTCCATCGCCTTGTATGATCGAATCAGCTGCATTGAAGTTAGCAATCCGAGGCCTCCATCGCATAGTCTCGCTGCACAATAATTTCCACACAAACTTCGCCATTAGGCAGTAATTACATAACGTATCAGCGCTCCACCCTCGCGCCTACGGCGATCGGTTACACCACACGCCTATGGCGCTTGCTTCTCGCGCCTGCGGCGCTCGATACGCTACGGTTACCGCCCGCTAGTTCCGAAGTGCCCGACGGAGCTCGCTACCCATTTGCCACGGCGTATGTAGAGGGCGCGCGGAGCGCGAGCCCGCGGGCGCTTGCGGCGCTCGCTAACCCCCGTGACCATCCGGATGGTAAAAGGATTCCACTTGTCAAATTTCGTGCAACTCCGTTCAAAATCGTGGCCATGCATAATAAACAAATAAACAAATACATAGACAGATTCGGTTTTTGCCCGCGCGACGCCATGCTTGCGCGGTACTTGCCGTCATCGTGTGTCCTTCCGTCCGTCTGTCTGTCTGTCACATATCGATGTTCTACTAAGACGGCTAAACCTAGGATCACGTAAACAACGCTACACGATGGCCCAGGGATTTTAGATTTCTGTTGCCAAATATCTAGGTGAAATTCCAAAGGAGTCATCGCCAACGGGGGCGCCAAATAGAGGTGGGATGTGAGATAAGTTAGAAGCGGCAATTTTCGACCAATATCTCGCTATATCTCAGAAACGGTGCAAGATAGGGCCATAGTTACTATGGAAGGCTAATAGGAACTCGTGTGCGCTCTATCGATGGCGCTATTTTCTGTGACCTTGGGTGACCCCTAACTGCCCAAACCACCCCATTTTCCACACTTTCTATCGCCTTTCATATTATTGTAGTGGGTGGACATATAGACGTCAAATTTGGCATATGGGTCGATCGTAGCACGTGCTAGCCCGCAGATTTGATGACAAAGCATCACTGAAAGGGGCGTGGTCGAGGTCACGTGAACCATTTTAACTTTGATGGGCACCAACCATACCTCTGGAACGGCTGAAGCTAGAGTCGTCATATTTTGCCTACAGGTAGGCTATATCAAGTCCTAGCTTTCGGACAAGAAACCACCCCTAAAAGGGGCGTGGTCAGGGTCACAAGGCCCATTTGCAATTTCGATGCCCGCAGTCATATCTCCCGAACGGCTAAAGCGAGAGTCGGACAATGTGATAAAGTAGCACAATAACATAAGGCACAGTCGTCAACTCCAAGGGATAGAGGGAACACGTTCCCCAATTATGTGTTCGTTTTTTATGTGATGTGTGGGATACTTCTGTTTCTATTTTTACTCATTGTAATTGTATGCATTTCATGTGCTGCATTCGTTGCGTAATAAACAATAATAATTACTCGGGTACACCCATGGGGAAAGGTGCTACAAGATAGCCTCGGTTTGGTTTCCTCCTTATGTTGTTGATTATTATCCTACAACATTCGTTAACACCACTCCTGCTTCGTAGTGTTTAAGAATACACAGTGATGACGGCTTTTAGACTTAATAGTGCATACGTCAAATATCTTTAGTGCTCGGGCTCGGCCCGGGCAATCTGGGAGACCCTACAGCAGGGGCGGGTTTAGGGGAAAGCGGTGGGCGGCCGCCCCCTTCACTGTCATTAAAAAGCATAAAAGCATATTAAAATGCACAAAAATACATCATTTTTGTTGAAAATGATCAAACATTTGCTGGGGAGGAGGATTAGTTCCTGCCCAGACCCCGCCTCTGTGAGGAGGGGGACACCTCCTCCCCACAACCCTCATCCATTCGGCTTCCGTCACCCCCGTCAATAAATCTTAAAACCGCTCCTTCTCTACAGGGCCTGTCCAACGTTACTGATGCTTGTTGACACCAGACACCATTCTGATGTTAGATATATCACAGTGAGAGCAGAGATCGACGATGACTGAAAATTGCTGCCTCTCATGTGACTGCGTTTTGTGCTGCGACCTCGTGGTATTATACAGGGCGCTGCAAAACAAACCGGTCTATTGGACGCTGTAAATCAAAAACGAGCTATTATACCTTTGTCCGTAACTTCATATTGGATGCATCGCAGCGCTAGCTGGCGATAGCGGCCTATTGCTACACACCGAGTAGGGTGGTCGGTCGGTCTGTCGGTCTGTCTGTCTGTCTGTCTGTTGGTCAAGTTCGTTTGCTCTGTAAAAACGGCTGAACCGATCGAGATACTGTTTGGGGGCTTACTCGGGTGGGCCAAAAGAACCCTATATTACATGAAGGCCCCGATCTCCCAATGGGAATAGGCAATTTTTGGGGTTTGTCCGCCCCATTGAAGAGCATTGGGAGCCTTTGCTGCGGTGTACGCAAAAACGGCTATAATTGTTCGAGATGCTGTTTGGGGCTGACTCATGTAGGCCCAAGAAAGCATGCCGCCGCGAGGGGTGACAAGACGGCAATACGGCCGTTCGTTAAACTTCTTTGACCACTTGACAAAATTCTTTAACCGTGAAACTGAGAAGTAAATTTGTAATAGAATCGTGATTAAAGATTACATCACACGTTAAACATGTCGCTACAATACCTTGGAAATTGCATAAATGAATGAACGAACGACTGAAGCAGATGATTAATTTCTGTAATGACTAGTCACCGCAGATGGGCATTGTACACATTCACGGGATGGAAAGTAGGTAGATACAGGTAGGTCTTCAGGTGTGCTCTGAAGGCTAGTAATGTGGATGCGGATATGACGTACTGAGGCAGACTGTTCCAGGTATATACGAGGAGCGGTAGCGGCCAGTTGCTTCGTTTTTCTGCGCCGCCCTGTAGATTATTATGGAGCGTTTGCGCGTCGGAAACGAAGAGCCTCGCGATTTCTTTGGCGGGGATTGAGACGGAAGAGCGGAGGGAGGATATGATAACAGCGAAGAGAGTTACATGCAAAGAATGATGCTCCCGGCGGAGGAGCCTGCCGCATCCAAGCTTTATTACTTGATCCGTCTGATATTACGTTTATTATCGGCCGACTTTGCTGCCTGAGTCATCCGCGTTGTCACTGTGTCGATATTAGCACGCCTCTTTGTGACAAATCCATTCGGCTAGGCTTACATCGCCGTTGAATAAATATGGCTGCTAAGTGCTACCATAAACGCCGTGCGTGCTGAGTCTGTACGCAGCACATTTTAGAGCGCAGTCGATGACGATTTGTGCAGCTGTAAAGTGAAAATGCGGCCCCGTCACCAGGGTGGGGCCCACGGAGGCAGGGCCCCAGCAAAAATCGTCAGGGCCCCGGCAAAAATAACTGGACTGATCATGTTCCATCTGCGTGCCAACTTTATACGCCGGTATAGTGACTTTTCTTTTCACATTAATAATAAATGCGTGTCTTCATTCATTTAATTTCGTTTCCAATGACTCATGGTCATTTTAGATAGATTTCTGTGATGTCATTTGAAATGCACTGTATGAGTAGTTAGTCTGTTTTGGGGAAGCATTGATGCTCGGACATGGCGCGGGTATAGGCTACGGGCCCCGGCCCCCGGATGGGCCCCATTGACAATTTCAGTCTGGTGACGGGGTCGTGAAAATGTGAAGCTGAAAAACGGCAATTCGTGCAGTCTTGTTTTGCGTTGCCTAAACGAACCCTTTTTTTACTGGCCTGCCTACACATAGTGTAGGGGCCAGTGTTGTTTTGCTCCCTGGCGTCTGTCGTCGTCGTCTGTCACTCTGTCGTCGTCTGTAACACTCCACGGCGCTATAATCAGACTGGAGGCGGCTTCACCCGCGCAGGCCAGGCGATGTCGTCATACCGCCTCCAGTCTACTTATAGCTCCACGGTAACACTGCACGGCGGGCCAGTAGTGTTACGTCCCGTTAGTACGACACCTTGTTTCTAACGCTATAACTGTTCTGTATACTCAATGCAGTTTTGAACCGATATTGTCGATTTCAATTGTTAAAGTTAGGTTGTACGCAAAACATTTCAGTATCAGGGGGCTTCGCCAGTTTGTCCCCCTGACCCCTGACCAGGGGCATTGCCACTGGACCCAACTGGGTCGCTGCTCCCAGACCCCCTATGACTGTTCCCGGATTGTGCAGTACTTATTTTTCTCAAACATTCCCTCCTATGTGCTATTGATTTGCCCGACGCTGTAAATCTGGGCGGAGTTGACATGTGTTTGTTGACAAAGCAGCATACAGCGTGCAAGTGAAAAGATGCAATCTGCGGGTTTTTTCTTGTATCGCCAGTTAGTGCAGACGCACTAGTTAGGTGAGGTGAGAAAGTAAAAATATAGCCTATGAATGGCTACTTTATCACAACACTGTGCCAAAAAAAAATAAAAATCGGTTGATGTACATCGAAATTATAGCAAGACGAAACAGTTACATATTTTGAGACACTCTGTACACGACATTGAGGTCAAACTCGATTTTTTCACGACTAGTTTGATACGAAATCGAATAATCGGTTGATGATGTGAGCTTACATTTCACTTGTGGAAACTGGCCCGAGGGCACCGCATCGATTTGCGTAATAACCGCTGCTGGAGCCTATAGGATTACCGACCGCCTTCGTGATGTGAAACATAGCCAAGATATCACTACCTGCCTCCAGGCTAACTGATATACCTGGACGTAATGGGCTTAATGGAGCATTGAAGCGCCAGCGGATTCTACGAGGAAGAAGTCTAAAGCCCCGTCCACACCAGCAACAGTGTCGAAGCAACATTGTCGAATGCTACAAGTCGATCGATTCTTTCGACAAAGTAGAATGTTGCTTCGACATTGTTGCCGGTATGGACAGGACTTAACACGAGAGCGCAAAATCACGCGTGGTTTTGCAGGACTGATTTGAGATTAGGATTCATACGGTGTTGTTGTTACCAATTCATTTATATTTATCCATGCCGAGGGCAGCTGCTGATGTAGGGTTTTTACCGCTGTCTGTCTGTTTTTTTTCCGCACGATGTCTGAAAAAACGATGCAGCTAGAATAACCAGACTTCACATGCAAATGTTCCACGATGAGTCCTTTAAACCCATTTATTTTGGGGTCAGAAGGTCAAAGGCAAGGTCACGGGTCACAAAACTGGTGCCGGCGTGGTCGTTGCACTCTTGTGAGTGCTGGCTTTTTCTAGTTGAACTTTTGTAACGTTCAGTGTATCGTTTCGATCTTTTGCAGTGTTATTTTATTGTATTTCTGCGTTTGGTTTTGGATAAAGTTAATCAATTTTATTGGCGTGAGATGAAGTTTCTTTTTTTCCTCTACAAATGAGCTTCACAGTTATATGTGGATAACTAATTACGTAATTTGATTATGTTCAAAACGTGTACCAAATATCTGGTACTATAGTACAGTCAGGTTGGATCTCGAAAAGATACGTCACACATGAGCTAGCGGAAATTATTCACTGTTTATGCATTTATTTCCGTGCCTCATATATATTCAGGATTTTGTGCGCGTCTATATAGATGTAAGCTGTATACATTTACGTGTGTTAGAGGCCAAGCATACTATATTTTGATCACGTTTGTTATTCTGATACAAAATTTTTATCACAATCTGAGTACAGTTCGTCTAACAATCGACGCTAGTATGTAATGCATGTTAAATTCGGCTCGCTGTTGATAGC
>Ga0209780_1001720_pt1 | contig 14805 bp, 7 predicted proteins | sample WorMetexBAHAMAS2_FD_187384 | JGI IMG/M metagenome (GOLD analysis project Ga0209780, IMG submission 187384) | Marine gutless worms symbiont microbial communities from Max Planck institute for Marine Microbiology, Germany - Inanidrilus exumae... | ecosystem: Host-associated > Annelida > Digestive... | reverse complement strand
CTGCATGAAACCAGATACAATTGTCTGGAACTGTGTCATTTCTAAAACAACAAAATGTCTCACATAATAAAATAACTTGCTCAATATCATACACAATGAATTTATGGGCTGCAGGGAGGCCTTCACCGAACTAGGCCAGCAGCTCTACACAAGTTCATCACAGATGGATGTCTTAAGACGTTCAATGTAAAAATCACTGCATGGAGCAGCCAGGCCCCTACAACAGTTCCTGTCATATAGGCATAGTGCAGGTCCACATAACCTCCAAATACATGTATACAACACAGCACTGACAATAATGACCAACCTCAAACTGAAAGCAGTCATGCAGACTTTCCTGCGGACAAAAGGCTCAGCAACTGCAGAGAAACCGCAATAAACCCAATGTCTTTAAAAAACTGAGACCCACAAATGTGTGCAACAACAACCACAAACCTACATCAAACTGAGTAATATTTTACTTGCACAAAGCGACAGCTATTTATATCAATCACGCTAAATTTCATGTCAGATCCTCGATCATCACATTTAAAATATTTTCAAGTTTTACAAATTGCTGTCACAAATGTCAGTTTCCAATGCAACTGACTCGCTAACATTATCCGTGATGTTACTGCATGTTGATTAACAAATAAAATATTATTATTTCATGTAAAATATTCAGTGGACTACAAGTTTAGAAGCTGAACTTCCAGAGAAAAGTGGTTTCTACTTCCACAAGACGCCTTCTACAACAGATTGATACGAATGGGTTTGAAGACCACAAACCAGTGACCTGGCTGCATCACGTGTATTGACGAGAATGTTGAATTTGTTGAAGAGCTTGCACTCAGTGAAAAGACGCCAAAAAAACATACAAACTGTGCAAATTATATCTGCGCTATAGTTGTTCCGTAAGTATTAAACGTATCATACGTTTGGGGAAAATATGCATATTCTAACGTATTTTATAAAGTGAACGAATTTTACATTTGAGGTTTTAATTTAAAACTTTGTTCCTTTTGGTTGTCGTCAATATTCCAACGTATTGAAATTTTATGAATGCTTCTTTTTGTGTGTTCACACCAGGCCTTGTGTACGTTATGTAGACATTATCATTAAATTAAATTAAATAAGCAACTGCAAAAAGTACAGTTTCTGTTAGTGGAACTGACTAGTACCGGGCAAACTATAAGGAGGACCACTGGTACACTAAACAGCAGGCCTTGTAGATGCGCGATGACGTCAGGTAACGAAATTTTTAGTGAATTCTGAAGTATTTTAACGTATGTTACGTTTTATAAAAAATACGCGTATTTTATAATGGGTATAAACGTATGGAACAACTATGATCTGCGCAAAAGAGGACATTAGACTAACATTAACTGTGTTAGAAGCTTAATGTTTGGGTAATCAATCAAGTGCTCAATGCAGTATTTTGAAATCTTGTGAACTGCTGCACAATTGTACAAAAACCCCATTTGAAAAGGCTTGCCATAGATGAACGACTGTGAAGGTCACTCAATGTCATTAGAATTGCCTCTATTTGAAAGGCCATATATCACTTCCAATGAGTGATCTGTAGTAACACTGTACCTTGTCCACACATTTACAGTGTACGTGACTTGAAAAGTCCTTTTTTTCGAAAAGACAGTTAATATTACAAGCCATGTGCACTTTCCGATTCATGTGTATTCGTATAAAACTTACTAATACTATAATTAATATATGCTATATTTCACGATGTATGGTAGTTAGAAAGGTTTTAGACAACAACGTGACTTCAGTCACTCAAGGTCAGTGGTATTACTGCCATTCAATAGGTCACATACAATTTCCTGTTAGTCTTCTATTGCAATCAAGTCTACATCCTGCAGTTTTCCTGAGATAATATCAGTTATTTCCCAAAATGTAAAGAGGTCACATGACTCTAAACTCATTCCCTTTGGGGACAGTCCATCATGCTTGCACTAGTACTCCTCAGTATCAATCAGCACACCAAATTTTGAGTGCTAAGTTTCACCCATTCCAAAAAGACGGCCAAGGTTGAGGTCGCTGGCCTTCCTTCACTGGGCAGGGATAGCTCTCCACCCCTGACCTTTTGTCTCTGATATAGCCATATTTGTGCTGAAAGGGGACGTTAAACTCCAACTAACTAACTCACCCATTCCAAAGAAATGATTGGGGCTCCGAAAATTTATAACTGGTCATGTGACTGTGACCTTACTCCTGTCAGGGGCACCTGTCATCCATGGGATAACGTGCTATGGTCAATGTACCTAACAAATTCAAAGTCACTATCTCCACCCATTACAAAGATATGAAAGGCAACATAAAACGTAGAAAATGGGGGAGGTTTTTGTTTTTTGGTTAAACAGTATTTTCTTACCTTGGCAGGAAAAAGTCACAAAATTTGATTATCGATTGCGGAAACAATTCTAACTATCATCTGCAATATGCTGGCTGGCAGGTGGGAGATTAACGCCACTTTCAGCACAAAATAGGCTGTATCAGAGACAAGGTCTTGTGTGGAGATTTAGTTCCGCCAGGTTAAGGATGGCCAATGACACAGTAACCTCCTGCCCTCGTTGTCTTTTTGTTCAGCGACAACCCAACATGGAAAAGGGTTGGGGAAGCTCATTTAAGTTATTATGCTAGCACCTACAACAGGGTCACTAACCAACCACGACCACAAGACCTATTTATCAGTTCGATGTGGTATGTTGAGTAATTGCTGTCCATCATGCGATTATTGCCCTTTACGGATGCGGTGCGGTAGTGGAGCGTTATCCTACGACTTTTTGCGGAGCGGTTGCGGATGGCAGGTCGCGGATGAGGACGGTTTGTGGAGGGAATTTTACAGCATCCACAGATCTCTGTAGCGAAATCAAGATTTAACTCACTCTCTATAAAGTCTTTACATGCATCCTTTAGGTCGTTCGTCTGCACCGCAACCTCTGGTTCCAAAACTCGAATTTTGTTCAGTTCGTCAAAGTACAATCCAGCCTTTCCAATAGCATCCTCCGCCATATCTACGGAATGCACCGAAAGTAAACAAAACTCCCTTACTTAGCAACAGCGCATAGCAACTTACAATTAGGGCTGCGCAAACTAACTCGATTAATGCGAATAATTTTTAGCGAACGTGATCTCACGTTCACGTTTGCTATAATGCTATATGCTATCGCCCGTCCGTCTGTCTGTCGTCTGTAACGTTCGTGCACTCTACTCAGCCGGTTGAAATTTTTGGCAATTTTTGCTACGCCGTTTGGTACCTTGGCCACCCGTTGACATCCACGGAAACTCTTACGGAGATTGTCCCAGGGAACCCCTCCGTCGAGGGGTTTAAACGCAAGAGTGGTAGCCAAATATAGCGATTTGTAGCGAACGTGAACTCACGTTGTATACGTAGATTATCATTTAGTATGTTTGTCACATTTCCAATAAATATAATATAACACGCATTATATATCTTCCGCTCCCCCTCCAATAGACAGCATCTGAGTTCTGGTGCTTACCTGGAGGATAATGGAATTGCTCTGTGCTGTTATGTATGGCAGTTATGCACAATGATACGCACACACGTGAGCAGTTCTTACATTTTTGCATGTTAGTTGGGTTTAGATTTCTTTTTGTGTGTTTAGTTACGTTTCATCTTTTGTGTGTTCTTTCATGTTAGCTTAGGTCATTTTGTTCTTGTATTGCTTGCTTTGGTTGTGTTGGGTTTAGTTTCTTCAGTAATCAGTACTTAGCCAAGAAAATGGCTGGGAAGAACGTCTCCAAAATGACCTAGTTTATGTCGAGTGGGACGTAAAACCTTAAGTAATCAATATATATATATATATATATCTTCCCTTCTATTTCAACATATTGCTAACAGCAGCTGTTAACAATATTGCAAATTGATGGAACAATAAAAACTCAGTGTGCGAATATAATATTACACTAAATGTCGTTGTTCATTATCAACAGAGCCGATAGCGCCACGGAAGTCTTTTGACATTCTGGCGCTTTACAAATCGGATTATTATTATTATTATTATTATACAGTGTGTGTGGAGCACGACTTTTCACATGCAGCTAACAGCTGTGATAGGACCAAAGCCGTAAGGCAAGACCAAGACGAAGACACCAGGATTCAAGACCAAGACCGAGACAGTAACCTTCAGGTCACACGACAAAAATAAGACAATAACCTTATTAACCATCAAGACCAATGAGCAGACATACTGGGGTAGTGAAGACACATCTCGAAAATTAAGCACTTCTGTCGCCTTTATTGCTCATGTTCCTATAGTTCCATTTTTGTCCCCTTTTAGGTAATATAACTCATTTATAAACCCATTTTTATATTATAATGCAAAACTTAGACAAAATATGCCATAAACTATGACAGTTTGCATAAAATGAAACAATGTCCAGGCATTTCACACTAGTCAGTTATTACCGCGAGACGCTATGCTAGTCGTCGTATGTATGCCTGTCACAAGCCGGCACTGCACCAAAATGCTAAATGAAGGATCACGCAAACGTCATACGACTGCCCAAGGACTCTTAATTTTCGGCGAAATTGCGAGGGGTCACCCCAACGGGGGCGCCAAATGGAGGTGCGGTAGATCCAAATAGGCGATTTTCGACCAATATCTCGCTATATTTCAAAAACGGTGCAAGATAGGGACATAGTTACTATGGATCGCTAACAGGAACTCGTATGTCCTCTATCGATTGGTGCTATTTCCGGTGACCTTGAGTGACCCTAAACTGACTGACTGACTGAATGTCTTTATTATGACATCTGACAAACCGCAGATGAAATCACAATGCATGTATACATATATGTTATAGTCTATACGATAAAACTAGAGTTTGCAATACACAGTCTGTTATTGAGTTAGTATGAATTAATATACAATAGCCTCGTAATAAAATTACTGTCACTCAGGTGTCCTTGGTGTTCATGCAATTGCCTATCATGCAAGCGGCGTCTGAGGTTATACATCTGTGATGCTGTGGATTGCGGTGGAAGTAGCTGGTAGAGTGTGTGATGTGGATTGTTCAATATTCTCTCAAACGGTTAATCGTCTGCCTCCTCTAACAGCTGATCGCAGTCTGGCAGGTCAGGTGGGCAGAAGCCACATCGCTTAAATACCCCAAACCACCCCATTTTCGACATTTTGTTACGACTTTCATATCTTTGTAGTGAGTGGAGTTAGCCAACGGATGGCAAAACACCTCTGAAATTGGCGTGGTTAGGTCACGTGAACCACTTAAATTTTGCTGGGCACTAACCATATCTCTGGAACGGCTGATCATCTCAGGCGCTGTTAACTTAACTCGCCGGTGACTGGCGGTGAGTGTCATAAACTTATGATGGTCGTCAGACAACTGTTGATCACACCCAAGAGAGCGGCAGCGCAGACTCTGTTTTTCTTTTGTCATGACGTCAAAATATTCGAGTCAAAACTAGAAATTCAGGTCTTCATTGTGCTGCATTGGAAACAAGTGTCTACAATTCCACGTGGTCTGCATGTGGCGTTTCTTTTCGAGGATATAGTGTGTACCTGCAACCGCTACCGCTATGCACTGTTACAACGCATATTCTCGCAGTGGCATTATTGGTGTGAATTTCAATTTGTTGGCCAATATTTAAAAAAAACTAAAACTCAATAACAAAACGTCAGTTGCTGTTTACCATTTCCTAAGCACACTTAAATTTAAATCTACACCGTACTCAAAGTGTCAATTATATCGTCAAGCATTACACATAAGAAACATCAGCGTCTCCAACAGTAAGTCGGACATTCTGGCCAGATGTGGCCGTACAATAATCATCATCATCATCATGTTTTATTACGCCATAATGGCAGCAAGAACAATACAGTTGAATAGAGACATAAACACACACAATTGCATGTGTACCTGCAACCGCCACATGCATAATGCCACTTTGTGAGAATACGCGTTCTAACAGTGGAGGTCGCAGATACGAAGCATACCCTCGAAAAGAGAGGCCGCAGACCGTGGAAGACTGTCGACGGCAAAAAACGGACATGAACAAAATAAATGAAGGCAAGTGAGTGACAAACTTGTCGTATGTCAACCAACTGATCAATTAAGTGATGCGTCTGTAAGTCTCTTCACATCACATGTCAGGTGTCTTGAACTGTCTTGGTCTCGAGACAACAAGAACAGGACAGTTAAGGCCAGACCAAGACCAAGAATAAGACCAACACAGTGATCATCGAGACCGAGACAGTAACCCTCAAGACCAAGACCATGAAAATGCTGTCTCAAGATGGCTTAGATGAGACAGTGTCTGAAGACTTTCCATCACTGGCTAACAGAGCCAAACATTCTCACTAACGTGCAGATCAATGGGTCTTATGATAAGTTTGGCTCTAAGCAACGTTATGTACTGTAATGAATATAGAGACCACTTAACTGAGCAAATCAAAAACAGAAAGCAGAAGTAGTACGATTACAGTTAGAGATGGGATGCCGGTACCAGAGTACGGGTAGAATACTCGTACCACAACCAACGGGAATAACGGGTATGGCTTGCCCATACAGAGCCTTAATTACATCCTAAAGAAATTAGACGCACGCAGGTAAGACCTAACTAAGTGCCGAGATTGACCGAAATAGCGTCACTTTACGTCCTGCGACTGCTTTTTCAGTCTTTAGATGAGAGTTTAAGACTTTGTTTATAGAGAACGATACACTAACCATCAATTATGACTCACAGGTGTCACAAGGGTGAGGTAGGTCACGGTCACCTGCACCTCATGGACTGCCCTGGTGAAGTTCCACTGCCTTACGCACTGAGCAACGTCTGTCAAAATTATTATGCTGTGTCATGAACAAATTAATGTTTTTATATAATATAATAGGCAAAGAGCTACTAAGTATTAACTGCAATGATATCACCACCGTCAGAAAACGAACAGTTACAAGCTGCAAACTGACCACATCAACTAGAAATGTAAAACCTTAACTCTATATTGTACTAGAAGACAAATCACACTGCTGACGGCAAAAATCATTTTGACTTAGTGTGTTATAAATATAATATATATAGCCACAACAAACTATTGTTCTCTGTGGAGCAAATCTGCTAAATTGTTTCAAATTAAATACTGCTGATTGGCTACCTAAGTAGACGTAGTAATGTATTTGAGATGGCATCAAAATTGGTTCCAGGCTATTGTTGGGGTTGAGTGATTAAGGTTTTACCCAACACAAACCAGGTCATCTCAGAGACGTTCTTCCCAGCCATTCTCTTGGATTAGTACTGAAAAACTAAATCAAACACAACAAAAACAAATATGCATATGTAACAAAACATACTACAACATAAAATTAACATGAAAAACTAAAGCCAGGTTTGGTCGTCTCCTACAACCTCCAGCCTGGAAACGGAACGAGTCTATTATGGAAGGAGTAGATAAGTCAGGAAGCGAATGAGTAAGGAAGAAAATATAAGGAAATAAGGAAGGAAGTAAGGAAGAAAGTTAAGTAAACAAATAAACAATTTATACAGCGCCGAAGTCAACAAATGAATGAGGACACATTACCGCCCCAGAGCCCGTACGGGGCTACTGGAGGAGTGAGGTGCGGAATTCCCCTCACCACTGACTTTAGCATTGGCTTCTAACAGCATACTGCGCCACCGCTCATATGTGTGATCCTAAAGTTTTGGTCACGACATTTTATTACCGACAGGAAGCAGATAAAAACCGATATACACGGCGAACGCCAGTATTCAAATTATTCAGGGGCAAATGAGGTTTTTCGCCCCATAAGGGCGACAGGTTGCACCAATGGGGTAAAATTTGGCGTGGAGTCAACCTTCGAAGAGGTCGAACATGCGTGCACACGTAAATGCAATGCTGACAGTCTGCCAAACATCCTGTCTTACTAGCGCTAATGAAATTAAAAGGCGAAATGATAACATCATCACTTCTTGTCATGTAGCAGATAAAACTGTAAAACTACACTCACTAAAACTGCATAGCACACCAGAATCAGTACACAAATAGGAAACATGATAACACAAAGGGAATCGTTGCAAACAATAACAACTCATCAGCACAATACAGATGTGATGACAAGAGATCAACATGCTACACAGTTCAACACGTAAAATTCAGCCAAATTCGTTACTCATTAATGTTCACAAAAACCGAGTGTTGGAACGGAAACTTCACCTAGCAGAAGACCACTCGTATCATATACCGCTCCCTTTAACCGTCGGCCTGATCTGTCAATGACTATCACAGAATAACACGAAAATAAAACTCAAAACCTATGACACAGAAATATGAACACCAAAAGAAATGCTAACCCAGAGAATAACACAATATTTACATATAATACACATACAATACACATAAAATACTACACAGACAAAGGCGAAAAAACTACAACGTAAATACCGGAAATACTGTCAACAAATATTAAGCAACAGTCGAACTTCAAAACACGAGTATGAAATGCCAACAACTGTTATCTTACGCCAGACTAAAGCTATGGTCAGAAAAGTGATATAAATACAATACAGCTGTGCTATATAAGAATCATTATAAAGATATGAGATTGGTGATTCACATATGATTCTCAAGGATCATATGAGAATTAAATGCGGACCTTATAACGAGGAAGTGACTCACAGAAAACCACAAGACTATCCAAGTGTTATCAGAGTTGTATTATAGTCAGTGCTGGATTTAAGAAAAAGCTAAATAAGACACACCCGCAGGGCCTCACATAATTTCCAAACAAATGAACATTAGTTGGTGAATATTAATAAGAGTGATCAATTCCTGATGATTTATTCTGTCAACATTTGTGTAAGTATATACACTGTGTCTCACAGGGTTGTTACTATTGGAGTCTTTGATATACTGGCGCTATACAAGCTAGATTAGAAGCTAGCTAGCTAGAATAAAAAGTATGGGCAATAAAATACTGCCAATACCTTTTTGTACTCGTATGACCTATACTCAGTGCTGCCGGGAAGTACTGATAGTGATATTGGCAATACGTTTTAAACCAATGATCACTCCATTTTTGAAGCAACTTGACACATCGTTTCTCTAGCTACTTCCAGCAAGACTGTCTTGGTACCTTTTGCAGAAATTCGGGAAAAGAGGGAAGCAAAACACAAAGATGTAAACCGATATCAAGAACAGAAGGCTGAGGTACAGAGTGGATAAACAGCAGCAGCTGGAAGGCATTTGCGTGGAATTCGAAGCAGCAAACTCAAAAGAAAATTCCAGGCAGCTCTACCATATATTCAAATCAATGACTTGAAAGTTCCAGACACGCCTGCAATGTACAAGTCAGTGACTGGCGAAAATTTGACTGACGCTGCACAAATCGTAGACAGGTGGAAAGCTCAATGTGAAAACTTGCATCACGATGAAGGGAAAAGAATTGAACAAGAATATTGGGAGCAAAAGCCCCCACCACTTCATTCGGAGGTTGTTCGTGCCATCCGTCAGACAGCAAGACGGAAAGCCACAGGTCCTGATAAAGTCCTAGCAGAACTGTTCAAAGCAAGAGTACTGGACTGAATGCACAGAATATGTGTGGCGATCTGGGAAACTTGCGAGTGGCCACAGGAATGGACGTTCTCCACGTTCATCCCACCTCCCACTTACACGTTTCTCTACTACCTTGTGAAACTCGAAAATCACAATTATTGCTTCCGATTTCAGTGGCATATTGCATGAGACCTCAGAATTCATCTTGAAAAATATGAGGCCGCCTAAATAGCACAGGCTTGAATCCTACGATTATAAAATCTGGAAAACAATGTAGCAATGTTCGAAAGAGGATCCGTGATGTCAGCAAACGTAGTAGTCAACAACTGACGTGTAAGATAGGCTTCAGCAGACAGCACATAAGGAACAAAAAAACACACACACATTCGGCTTTATATATACAAGATTTTATATGGCGACCTGTTCAGAAACGCACTGTGTGACCTTCTGGTTTAACTTGTAACAAAGGACCTCCAAGCATTGTTTAGCTTAAGGCTTCTCCTAACGTAAATCCGTCACTGACTATAATCACACCTGATTACTATAACACCAAAACATCTCTTTCATAAAACCTCTGTTACAGACTGTTGCTGGTTGTCAAACAGCCAGCCCCGTCAACGTGATCAGCTGTCGCACACTCATCAGATATCATAATCCTTGTTCATAAGTCAAACAAACACATTCCTTTGAAACTTCTTCTTGATTTTCCCACCTGACAAAAAAATTTTAATAATATAAAAACAGTGCTCTTCAGGCTGCATTTAATGCACAAAACTGAAGCTGCTAAGAATCAAATAAGCTAAAGATTCTGCTACTATCATTTCCAGTTTTTATGTAACTGGCTTTCAGTTGCAGTTACTTTCAGGAACATGTGAAGCAGGTTGTTTCACAGGCTGGATGCCCAGACCCAACCAACAGTGTCAAAGCACAGAATGGAATCGTAAGTAAGTAACAAGAAGCTCAGCTATCGCAGAGGGACCGCGCGACGCTGTACGTTAGTAAGTTCATGCTATGTTTCACGAGGTATGGCAGTTAGAAAGGTTTCAATCAGCAAAAGTGACCTTCAAGGTCACTGGTACAAGTGCCATTCGACAAGCCACAAACGATTTCTTATTAGTCTTCATTGCAATAATGTCTCTATCTTGCACCGTTAACAAGATAGTATCGAAATTGAAAACGGGTCATGTGACCCTGACCACGCCCTTTTAGGGGTGGTTTGTCACCAAAAAGCTAGGATTTGACACAGTATAGCTGTATGCAAAATTTGACAATTCTAGCTTTAGCCATTCCAGAGATATCATTGGGGGCCTCAAAACTGAAAGTGGGTCACGTGACCCTGACAACGCCCCTTTTAAGGGGTGATTTGTCATTCTTATGCTGGGACTTGACATAGCCTGCTTGTGTATAAAATTTGACGACTGTGGAAAATGGGTTGGTTTGGGGTAGATTGGGGTCACTCAAGGTCACTGGAAACAGCGCCATTCCAGAGATATGGTTCGTGACCACCAAAATTTAAATAGTTCAAGTGACCTGACCACGCCCATTTAAGGGATGTTTTGCCATCCGTGGTCTAGCACTTGCTACAATCAGCCCATCTACCAAATATGAAGTGTCTATCTGCGCCATTCGAATGTAGTTAAAAGTGCCCATCACTGATAAAATCAGACAGTCACTAACAAAATTTAATGGTAAGAGTGCATCCATGCATTGATCTGTCAGTGCATGGACGTGGAACTGACCAGACTCAACAATAAACTCTTTGATCTTTTTCCCGACATTCTTCACATTCTGTCTCAGAGATGATGAAAACTCCGTCATCTCTTCACGGTACTCAAGGATACGCGACTCAAACATTCCTGCATTGACACACACAACAGCTATTATCATTCTAACAACAACTGATACTGCACAGTTTAATATGTGTAGTAAGTAACAAAAATTCCTCTCCCATTGGAGGTGACTGCATCGGAATTTCATCAAGATCTTTGGCACAAGAAAACTTCAGAATCCCTAGGCTATTGTGTGGCATTGGTTCTATGATGCGATGTTTGGCCACTTTGATAGAACACTGAGTTGTGACAGATGGATGGACAAACAGACAAACAAATGAATTAGCCCCGGACAAGACTGACGGTCAACTCTTCACAACGGATGGACCGTGCCAACTTCAAAGTCATGTGATACAAAAACTAAGCCAAATATCAAAAATCCGGCCCAACCAAATTTAGATATTGTGCCCTAGTTTAAGAATCAGTGGTAAGTTGCGAGCTCCCATTGTAAATGGCAGAGGAGATAGCTTTTGAAAATGGCCGGATTTCCCACTTTGAAGGGCTCGTGACCTTGACATACTGCATACCGGTGTGCACCACTCATCTACCTCTACCTACACGCCAAATTTTAATTGAAATCAAAGAAACGTTTTGTGAACGGATGGATGTACGAACTAGGGCTGTACCGAATATTCGATTCGAATTCGAACCGGACCGAATAGTGGGCCAAATGTACTATTCGTATTCGGCCGAATACTGCCACGATTTTGAACCCGAATACGGATAGTTCATAATTGCCCACGCGGCCACGCCGCGCCACGGGCGCGCGATGAAACACAGCAATTAATGTTGGCCAGCGTCATAAAGCCTCGTCTGAGCTCGTAAACAGTCGTAAATACTCCCTGGTGTAATAGATGCAGACCATAAACAGCGTGGCGTGCGTCAACAGTCAACAGTCTTTGTTAGATGAAGCCGATTGTCCACAGCGTGACGACACAGGTGCGGCTGCAAGGATCCGATGCAGATGGACTGATACGAATCAGTGTGGGCGATAATGGGCCCAGCATCCAGTCCAGGGCCCAGAAACCCGGTCAGTGTTGCAGTTGCTGCGGCAGGCGTCTTCCAGCCATTAAGTAATTTCAAATTTGCAACAGTCAACAGTTTTGTTTCTAAACTATTCGAATTCGAACCGTATTCGGCCGAATACTGACGCTAGATATTCGGTATTCGGCCGAATAGTAAAATTACCGTATTCGGTACAGCCCTAGTACGAACGTACGGACATTTGAGACCGGCTTTATTAGGTCGACTCTGTCAAAGAGTCGATCTAATAATATGGAATGCAGTATAATTATATATAAACATCATCATCATCACATACAACTGATGCAAGCATCTTCTAATAAACACAATTAAACACCTGCAAATACATGTAACATCATATACAAAAGAGAAACTGCGACAGACAGACGACGTAAAATAGCTGTGCAACAGTTATAAGGCAGGTCCCACTCTTGCCGAAGTCTTAAGCATCATGATTTATTTATCATAGTTTTGTGAAATTTTCTCCTGGCTGTCAGTGCCAGTGCAATTGACCACCTGGCAAGATGGTTCTCCAAAATGACCTTTTGTGTGTGGACTGTGGAGTGGCATGTTAAACATTGGTCATTCTCTAAGTCGTACAACACACAGACACACGCATGCGTGCACACACGCACCCATGCTGTTTTAATGACCATCTTCAAGGTGAACCTAGATTAGACAGTTGCGCTCTTGAATAGTGCTGTGAAAATTCTGGCTTCTGATGAACGATGGACTTTGATCGATATTTGGGGAAAAATCACTGATTCGACTTGATCTCAATTGAAGTAAACAAACTGCTTTGACAGGCCTTGCTGAAGTCCTCAGGTGAGACAGGCGATGATCGTTAATTGCGATTTGGGGGCGAGCAACTGCTCCTAGAAAAAGAAAGAAAAGGAAAGGAAGAAAATTTTTATAGCATCGTTTATACAATGCATAGTCTCAAAGCACTCACATATGGATCACACAGTTTCATCTGCAAATAACACCATGCCTGCCTTTCCTTCGTAAGCATTCACAAGATGGAGCCACCCCTAACTGATGTATCAGACATCCAATTGCAGTTTACTACTCATTTATCGACCCAAAAGAGTCTGTCATGCGAGCAGTCGGTGTACTGACCATGTGACCGCCCGGCAACTTCATCCATCATGAACACTTCAAACATCTGAGTCAATGTGAACCATTCCAGAAACACTTGGATACCCGTCGACGAAACGGCCTTGACAAACGACTCACGCTACAACCAGCAACATAGCTAACTAGATGCATGGCAATGCCCAGCGTGAGCTCACCCAGCGTGCATCCTCGCCAGCGCTAACCAAGCTCCTGGCATCTCCATCGACTACAGGTGCCATCTGGCGAATATTATTAAATCAAAATTCATGGCAAAGACCAGTGTATAGCTCATCTGGCACAAATGCGCCTGCAAAACTCTGGGGCTACTGGACCAAGTTCACCAAATTTTTGTCAGACGTATAGGGGTCATCGGCGATGTTAAAGCGTGCATCAACAATGTTATCCTTCCACCTGTTGTGGAATGCAAGCACATAGAATGAAGCTGGGTATGCCAATTTTCACCGATTCGCAGCAGATATCAGTCACCATAGCAACGTCTCATGCGCGATTGCAAAAAAAGTAGGACTGATCATGCCCACCCATATGTCTACCTGTCCTGAAATTTGGTGAAGATCAGTCCAGTACATTCTAAGATAACTGGCCTCCAAGAGGTGAAAGGTAAAGGCTTCCCTTACTCATTACCAAGCGTTGGGTCCGGAGATGATCCTGGTGTACAAACAGTCAGCCCGCAGGTGACTATAAGTCATCCACCCGACGGTAGGCTGCCAGTACTTTCTGCAAGGCCTGAGGTTACTTTCCCAGCCACAGAGCATCACTGTCCCTTGGCCAGTACCAAGTTATACTGCTTGGTGACAGAGGCACATAGGTGTGAACAACTTGCCCAAGGTTGTTACACAGCTTTTGCCCGAGAAGGATATGAACCCACGACCTGTCGATCGCAAGTGCAACGCTCTACCCACTGCGCCACCACGCCACCTGAAAGCTACTGCACCTGTATGTGGATACACCTATGAATGCATGCCACATCACACTGACAGTGTTTCGAGAACAGATGTTACCTTCCCAGCCACAAAGCACCACTGCCATTTGGCTAATACTATGTTGTATGACACTACCTGCTAGGTTTTAACAGTCATTTTCGTGAGTGCTTTTGTCACCTTTTGTTCTGATCAGTTGACTGCTTCCGTGTCGGCAGAGTTAAGTATTTGTAGACCACCATTAGAAAGCATTTCTTTAGACATTCATTTACTACGTGCGATATTGTTTGGACCATCCCACATTTGCACTTGTCAGAGAACACCAAGCCCCACTTATGTACATTTGCAGCACAGAGGCATTGGCCAGTGTTGAAG
>Ga0209780_1001719_pt1 | contig 14807 bp, 10 predicted proteins | sample WorMetexBAHAMAS2_FD_187384 | JGI IMG/M metagenome (GOLD analysis project Ga0209780, IMG submission 187384) | Marine gutless worms symbiont microbial communities from Max Planck institute for Marine Microbiology, Germany - Inanidrilus exumae... | ecosystem: Host-associated > Annelida > Digestive... | reverse complement strand
GGATTTTCAAGTGCGATTTTCGTATTTTGGCACGTCTCATGGTTCCTCTGCATCTGCAGAGCTTCTTGTACTCAATGTTGTGCTGTGGTGTTGGTTTCAGTGGTTCACTCAGTGGAGATGTCGACAGCTCCCAGCAGTCGCAACCAGAGCCAGTTGTCGTCAGTGACGTACCTGCTGCTTCAACTGCATCGACGACGGCGCCCACTAGCTGTGCCAGTTAGCGCTGCAGAAGGCAACTTACGGTCGTTGCTTGCGTTTCGTGTCGATGCTGAAAACGATGTTCTGAAGCAGCACTTGGCCACTGCAGGCAAGAACGCCATTTACATCTCGAAGACGTCACAGAACGAGCTAATACCATGAAACTGCTGAAGAGTTACTTGCGCTTGCGCAGCACCATGACGGATGACCGTCTGACGGGGCTGGCACTGATGTACATCCACCCGGAAGTGGAGATCTATGTCGTGGAGATCATCCGTCGCTTCATGGCGATGCCAGCTAAGTCCAGACCAGCGCGGCAGGCAGCTAGGCCTATCGCTGATATTGATATCGATGTCACAGACACCGCAACGACGGAAGCAGTTGCACCAGCTGTGAAGCGCCGCCGAACGCCGATTGTGCGATATGTAAATGACTGAGTAGGCTACTGACTATGACATTATGACATTGAATGTACGCCTAACTTAACATAAAAACAATGTTATACTATTTTGTAAAACCTTAATCTCAGTCTCAGTCAGTGTGCAGTGTAGCTGAGTGTACAGAGTTATATAATAATAACTTGTTGTTTTGATAGATAAACATATTTTTTGAAAATATTGCATTGCACTATGCTTGGCTCTTTGGTTTTTTACCCAAATGCATAAGAAAGCATTACACGACTGGGCTTACAGCGCTCCACCATACCTAGCTGGACTTGAAGGACGGGGGGGCAGGGAAGAAACAAAAGGGGGTGGTAATTATAGACAGGATACATCATCCCCCCTACCAACAATTCCTGGATCCGCCACTGTCCAGAATCTAACCAGGTCATCAGTAGGGGCTAGTGAATATAGTGTAGGCCTATAAACCCTTAAGTTTTATCGAAATTGCTCAAGGAGTTCATAAGATATCGTGGTAACAAGATCTGTCAGGACGAATGGACGGACGAACGCGGTGGACGACAGCCCGTAAACATAATGCCTCGCCTACACTGTTCGGTGGCGAATGCATAACTATTAAAGCAATATGCTATAGATTACCGAATTTAATAACGACACTTCACCACTTCCTCACGGACGGAAAGGTACTTACGTATACACATGAAACTGTAATAAACATAAACAACGAGTAGACGTACATCAGCAAACAGGTTGAAGGCTTCAATTAGAGCGACGTCGAGGAACGTCATGTCTTTGGCTTGGACAAGCGACAGAGCTTCAAGCACTTGCTACAAACAATCTCACATGCAGGCTACGCTTCACGAGCAGTAAATCATTGTTGTCATTGTAGAAATTGCAGCTAAAAACGCGTTCACATCGCTGCGACTCAACTGAACTGAACTGATATGAACCAGCCTAGTTCTGGACGTATTTAGAACTGACTGTGAATAAATTGCTGGAACAAGTCGCAGCTTGTTATGCGCCGCCAGCAAAGTGGGGAAGAGGCATTAATCAAAGCTGCTGCTGCTGTTTGTCTGTCTGTCTGTCTGTCTGTATGTATGTATGTATGAATGTATGTATGTATGTCTGTCCCATGCCCCTAGCTCAAAAAACGGTGCGTTTTAGAGCTGCGTTACTACAGAACACTAACAGGAAAACCTGTACTGGAAGTCGAACCCACCGGTCAGCGTCACAGTACGGCCACCAGAAGTGGCCGAAATGTCCTTGAGGCCGAAAACAATTTTCGTCGTCGGTATCTCGAAAACCAAGTGAGATAGATCGAGCCATGTTTACAATGCTCACTACTAAAACAGAATAGCAACTTGCAAGTCACAGGCTGCCTATCATTTTCCACGCTCATCGATATCGCTAATCACCGGAAAGAACCGACATAGCCATCGTTTCGACGCCATCGGGGCGATCCGCTCACTGCAAGGTCGTTGACATTGCCGTACGTAAACTGAGTTCATTCAGTTCAGTGCTATCAGTCGCCACGATGTCGACGAGCTTCAACAACAAATTCTAATCGGTGACGGCTGCATTCAATCATTTATAAGCGGTGAACAATGAGTTCGGTACCTGCTTGTTTGAAGTGGTTGCTTGCACGAGCGTACCATTAAAACAGCGGTGAACATAGTCGGCGGTCTCGTTATACTGTACAAACGACATAAGCTCAAATGGGTTAAGTCGTCCAAAATTAAGGCGTACGAGCGACGGCGGCGACTGGCCAACAGATAGGTCTATCATGGGCGTCTGAAATGATGACGTGAGAAAAGCAATAACAAAGATAATGTGAACAGAGCACAAAACGAGTCAGAAAGCAACACCAATCACAACTGATGAACGGACATGTCTGCCAGCGTCACAACAAAGACAACACGTCTCAGAGTTGTTGCATATCAGCAAGACGCTCTGTGTCACGGCCAGTAAGTAATAATAATAATAATGAGTAACATTTATATAAGCGCAAAATAAACAGTCCTCAGATGTGCTAACTCAAGCGACGAAACAAGCAAGCTTTCAGGTGTCTGGCAAACGTCGCCGCAGACATTGACGAGACTCGCGGTTCTGTAGGTAGCGAGTTCGAAACGGTAGCGCAGGAGACAGCGAAATCTCTGGCGCCAATAACTGTTCGTGTAAATATACTAAAGTGAAGTTAACGTCCATTTGTACAGCGCATCGTCGTAAACCACCTGTACACCTCTAATGCGCTCAGGAATGGCACGTGTTAGAGGGATCACACTGTTTTACCTGCAACCCACACGTTTATCCACGAATGGAATAAACCATCCTGCCTTTACTCCATAAGCATTCACCAAATGGCGCCACCCGAGCGAGGTAGCGCACATCCGATTATAGCTCACTACTCATTTATCGAACTCGAAAGGATGAAAGGCTGAGTTGGCCTAGTCGGCTGACCTTGTAGCGGACGGTTTACCCACATAAGTGGTCACCCATCAGCTGCAGGTCGAGCGTAGAACAGAGAAAGTTTGCCGGTCACAGACCGACGTTCTAGCACTGTGCCACGCAGCCGACACAGTGTGTCGGAGAAGGGTGGCGTTCAATGTGATAAACTTGAGACGGTCGAACGGTCGACACGACCCGTCAGCATGGGTCCTGTTGACAGCCCGTGGGCGTCAAAACCGTAGCCCATGAACATCTTTCGTTAACACGGGTGTCCAAAGTGACCCCCTTGTCCACGGGCCGTGTTAACGATTTGTCGACACGGCCCGTAAACTGGACAAAGCACTCGTGTCAACGAGCCGTGTTGGCAAAAAGTACATGCACGACAAAGCGTTCTAAACACTGCCCGACAACGTGGGCAGTTAAGACTAAACGTGTTGATGGGTGACAAAAAAGATACCTGTGTTTTCATCCGTGAACACAGTTTGTCAACACGAGTAGTGAGTACCGATCCTTGCTGCTGAGCATGCTAGTGAAAGAACTGACGTAGTTACCAACTTACCACCACCACCGTTTGGTTACTTCCTTTTTTGCGATGCAGTGTATTTCAGAGACACCCGAATTACCATTAAAACACCAAGTTGGATACGCCGAGGAAACCCATCTCGATCCGTTCAGACGTTTCGATACAATGCCGGCGAGTGACAGACAGACACCGGGCCACAGCGGCATATACCGTTGCATATGCGTCGTGCGGTAAAAACACCGTGTAGCTGATACTTGTCGTGTTTCTGTCGCCGCCTACAAATTCGTTGGAATCAACGGCACGCACGGTGATGACGTTGAAGTAGTCGTCGTCCGTCAACGTGCTGAGAATCTTCTTCACTGTCGACCTTGCTATCTCCAGTCTCACGCCCTTCATGCTGCCGCTGCGATCCAGCAGTATCACGACATCCTTTGGAAAAGCCGCATTCTCGACGTACCTTACGTCACACGCAATCACACGAAAAAAACATCCCGCCGCTGATAGCAATACTTTGCCCCCGGTAGGATGGCGATCAGCATGTCTGCATGCTAGTTTGTCTGTCTGTCTGTTTGCCTGTCCGCTCGCATAACTAAAAAAACACAAGTCCACATTTCACGAAATTTTCCATATACAGGGTGGGCCAAATATGTGATACCTCTCGTACATTACATTACATTGTACGAGAGGTATCACTTTTTTGGCCCGCCCTGTATGTTACATGCGCTGGGGGAGCTTATGACGCTCCCGCAGAACCCCTAGTCGGCTGGGGAGGGGGATACCCCCATTCCCTACCCCTCGACGCATTGGGCGTCTCGCTGTCGACGCCTTTGGTGTCGAGACTCGGTGCCTTCAGCACCGAAGTCTTGGGTCCTCCGCTGGCGATAGACGTCTGATGTACTTCCGGTTTTGAGGATGACGTCACGTTTTCATAGAATGGAGCCAATGGGCTAAAATCAAGCTTGATATTGTTTCGTCGAGTTTGCCAAATGGCGGCAGCGGGAGCGAAGTCTGATATCTACGAAAGCCTTGTGTGAAAACATGAAGTCATCCAAAAAATCGAAAGTATCTAACGTATTGCACGGCAAAAGTAAACATGTACAGAAAGTTTCGTGAAGTTTGGACATGTGGTTTTTGAGACATCGGAGCGGACAAAACAGAAAAACAAATAAACAGACACACATACAGACACGCTGATCACAGTACTTGGCACCCCTAGCGGGGGCAAAGTAACAACGGCGATTTTACAACGTAAACGAGCGTATAGACGCGGATCTCAGACATGTTAACTCCAACTTGCTCAAAATTTCCAAAAATATCGGAAGTTTTAAAGTATCACATGATTTAAATATCTCACATTGCACTGATTTCCATCTTACTATAACAGAAAGACCCCCAATCTTTCCAGTGATATCCCCAGATATTTTCGTGGTGTCTGCCTAACATGACACTCCACCCATCCACTTCAAGACTATCGAACAACCTGCAGTTAAAGGTCTACACATCGCGGAAAAAAGTGACGTGTGCGGGCAATTCTAACGGAAAGACTCCGAAAACGTAAAAATGACAAACTGTACTCTGTTAACATCGGTTTAGTGGTTTACCAGTCTTGCATGCGGCAGTCAAACATGTCCATCTTCCGGGCAATTTGATCCCGTGTTTTCCAAACACTTCCTGAAAGAAGAACACTCAAGCTTAACAATAAGCTGCAAAAAGCTAAACTCAGGACAACGAGAACGTATCAAAAAGCTAAAATAATTTTTAAAACTATTATGACCAGATAAATAACCAATAAAATTACAAAGAACATATTTTAAACGTCAATTTAAGTATGAGACCACAGAGGTTGAAACGTATATGCAGTAGTGAAAGTCAGTCAGTTCTTATGTAAATCTTAATGTTTATTTAGATACTTTAGATGCAGAAACTTTGAAAATGGTAAAGATTTGCAGCAATCCGTGCAGTGTAATGTTCAGTCTGAGACACGGTGTTCATCTTGGAGTACCTAGAGTGGAATAACGGGTCGCAACTCAATGTATGCAGACAATTAACGGTGACCTATTACTTCATAAACACCTTCGCACACCGGTTCAGTGAATACGGTACCAAGAACAAACGCGCAAAGATGTAGATGCAAACGTGTTTTTAACAGCTGTCGGTCACAGTTGTCTGCAGTAAAATACAACCAACCAGTTATTCCGACTATTCAAATAATATGGTAGACAATAAAATTGTGAAAGTAAGTCATCTTGGTTCGGTATTCATGGCTCTGTTCTATGCTGGTTTAAGTCCTACTTATCATCTCGCTCTTTTCGCTCTCGCTCTTCGTAATAGATGTATTCAATGCTGATGTTAATTGTAAACTGTAGGCTGACCCCATCCACCTCCGTGACCATCTGTAGGGTATAAGGATGCAACAAGCCATATTTCGTGCAGATCCGCTCAAAACTGTGACCAAAAATAAGGAACAAAGAAAAAACACACACACACACACAGATACCGCGCTACGCATATGCGCTGCATATGCGCCGCGCGGTAATAAAGCATGTAAGTTCAGACGGCACTTGAAAGTATCATGAGTGAAATCTTATTAATTAGAATATTTTCTGCACCTGTCTAATGCAGCCGTTTGCAAACGTCATGCTCGGACGCGGGATAAATCGTTGTACATATATACATTACGTAGTAAACAGCGTAGTGAAATTGTTCAATTGGAAAAAAAGCTATTTAAAAAAGTGCGATTTCAGGAAATGCTTGAATTTTGCAGTATCATTAGTATGATGGAGGTTGGCAGCCATATACGAGGTTCATTAAAAGAAAAGCTACGATCGCCGAACTTGATACGGACGCGCGGTTGGATGTACCGTTGTGTGCTGCCCGAACGAGGGCTGCAATTGTATTAATAACTTCATTAGAGCGTCTAGAAATTGGTATTTTACAACAGTACAGCGTGAATGAGACTCAATGAGTTCCATGCATTACCCCGAGCAGTGAACCGTAATCCGTAATGATGTTATTCCTGCAGCGTGGCGTAGCCATTCAGTCACCGCAGCATCCAGCCGACGAGCAATACGGATTACAGCTACACCTTATGGCAAAACTACCGCTAGATACAATCATTTCAGCTATACAGTCAGTCGTATTTGGAATGCTCTTCCACTTGATGATGTTGATTTTGAGTCAGTGCATAGATTTCGTAATAGTTTAACTGCAAACGTATTAGTACGGTATTGTAAATTGAATTTTATTTAGAACTACCGGTAACACCATCCTGGACATTGCATGTGCATTGTGCAATTTTACTGTTTCATTTTTATTGCATGTATGTATGTATGCATAACATTGTAAGATGCTAACTAGCCCTTTTGTTATTAAATAAATATATACCAAATTGACGCTAGTCAATGGATCGAATACGAAGAATATTCGGTTTGTCAAAGTTGCTGAATGCAGTTTTAACTAACTGCTGTAAATGACATAACTTGCTGGGACTATATGTTTTACTTTTTTTGTTAGACAAAAACAAGAAAAAATAAGAAGCGAAGAAGAGCAAGCTATTCATGAGGCAGCATGTTGCCGAAGTGGCCGCCATCAGGGACTGCCTTTGCCAGATCTGCCAGCACGTCACTTGAGAAGTGACTATTCTTCTTGTCCTCGTCATAACAATGTCCAAATATGACTAGGCCTAATGTCAACCAAGGCACATTTTAGTGTGCAACTGATGACGACTTCTGCAATTGTAAAGTGAAAATATGCAGTTGTAAACGGTAGTTTGTAGTTTTGCTTCGCGTTGCCTAAACTAATTCTGGAGTTATAACGGTATAACTATACTGTATACTCAGTGCAGTTTTGAACCGATATTGTCGATTTTAAGTGATAAGTGGCGTTTTACCAAAACTTTTAGGCTTCAGGAAGGCTTCGCCTCCTGACGACCTAAGCAGGGGCATTGCCACTGGATCTCATTGGTCCGCCCGCAAACCAATGAGTACATGTCTCATTCCCAGAATGTGCAGTACTTAATTTTCCTTAAAATATGACATGATGTCAACCGGCACACTGCCCGAAATCGATCGTGCAATCGATCACGCATCGGTAACCTAGATGTCCCAGCATGCACAGAAAATTGCGTGAAATTTGGTCGTGTGGTTTTTTTAGATAAAGTGGACAAACAAATCGTAAAGCAGAAGAACACAGACACGCTGATCACACTACTTCTCAGCGCTATACTGGAGGCGAAGTAACCATGGATTATTTCTTCATAAGCATTAAGCACGCATGAGAAATCGATCACACGAATATTCGAATTCAGGCAATAATCGATCGAATATGAGTATTCGACGTAGCTGTATTGCACTACAGGTAGACAAACGGATGTGTAAAGAAGAGAAGACCGCTGAACCTGGAAAGTGTCGAAGAAATCCGGTAAAACTGCAGAAGTACTGCCAACTGAGCTCAGAGTCCCGCTGGTACGCCAGTCTGAACGTGTCGTCCAGTGCGTTTGACCACGACACGCCGTTCAGCACTTCGACCGCTGTCGCCGGCACACAACATTTCGCGCGTCAGGGTCGCCTGTCCTCCCGAAGCGAATAATGCAGCCCCCGGGTTACCCTATCGCTCGCCTAGCTTCCCCTGCGGGTGAATCCAGTTAAGACACCAAAGGGAGGAGAATGAGGAGGAGGCAGACCCTTCCCATCGACTAGGGCTCCTGAAGAAGGTCGAGATGAGCTACCACAACAGTGTCCGAGGTATAGTCCCGCTGCCGCAAACGGTTTCGATGCATTCGTTACTCCTGATAAGGCGTGGAAATCTGTCAAAGTAGCCTACCAGTGTTATATTACCATTATAACATTTACGTCAATTACATTCATGTTGGCTCTTAAGACGGCCTACGACGGTGTACATAAAAGTAGCTGACGGTGTCTCTGGCGTATGATGCAGTGAACACACGTAAATATTGTTGTAATTACCTCAGCAGAGCAGCATGACACAAAACGCCACACACTTTCGTTACCCAGTCATTCTTTCTCCGTTTTAGCAAGATTTCTAAAAATGGCTCAAAATTGATTTTTATGAAATGTAAGGAAAATGTTTAACTTTCCGGTATGGTACACACAATGGGGGTTATATAGGCCTAGATCTTACCCTTTTTGAATTTTGATCCCATAAGCACCGCGGAGCCGAAACTATTGAAGATATCTGAATGACAATACAGCCCTAGTGACGATTTGTGTCGGAATATAAATATGAGCTCATCATTCCATGCACGCAATGCTTCTACCGCTCCGCTCACATTTATGAGAGAAACGCTTGAATTTATGGCTCACAATACCTGCTTCAGATTGTCGATAGTACTGTTACGGTCTCTCTCTCACACGGTAATTTAGCGATGCTTTTCAGGTGTGGTGGGTTGGATCTTCAATGACGAGTTTACTACATATTTAAATTACTGTATTGGATTTACTTCTTGTACTTAACTACAAATTTACTGAATTTTAGATATACTTAAGCTACTGTAATTGCCAATTTTACCATATTGTACAAATATGTATTGATCGTTACGTGACGAGCAGGTGCGAGATGCGATACGTACACTCGTCGTAGACGTGAGTAGGCACGTGAATTGTGCTGACGTTCGTGTCCACTTCAATGTCGTTAAATCTGGCGCTCTTGTGTAGCGAATACAACGCCGAAACGTTCAGGTTCTTCGACTTGTGATAATACATCGGCTGCAGGTCGTCGTCGTCGTCGTCGTTTGCAGTAGCAGAATCGTCGTCATCAAATTGAATTCACACACACGAAAAGCACACAACAAGAGTTTTAATACCATCGAAGATCAGGAACATATAATATCGTCAGGAATATATACTATTAATTTGCTACACGCTGTAACGTTCGGCCGAGCCTACGACGGTAGCATAGTTTCTCCAGCAAGTGCGAGTCTAATGGGTCACGTGATTTGTTACAGTGGGCGGTAGGCTTGCAGCAACGTCGTCCCAGTTAGCTATAGCGTCCGTCCAGGGTATGTGTGTCTAAACCAAAAACTCTGGGTGGCGGAAGAGAGCGCGTCGGCGCGATACTCTGCAGCTGGCGCCGCCTAGCGGTCTGATAAAACTGAAATCGTTTCATGGTAAAAAGTTGTTCAATGAAGGTTCAAGCATTAACGGTGTATATTAATGGTTAATGATAAAGATAATACGGTATTTGGCCATTTTGTGTCAAAACAAAAGTCGAGATTATCGTATGCAATGCAAATATCGAAGTGCTCGGCTGAGATGCCTAGAGCTGACAGAGGCATGAAGCAGTAACTGCGTTTTCTTATGATTCACACTGTATATTGCGCTCCACATCTGGCTCTATCAGTGACGAATCCAAGAGTTTGAAAGTGGATGGCGCGTTAGAGGGTCTGGGACCAAGCCCGATGTGCGATCAAGAGGCAGAGCCCTGGTGAGGAGTTAAGGGGCAAAGCCCCTCACGGCAAACATGGGTCTAAGGTTGGAGCCGCAAAGGCTGAACAGTATTAATTACTTTATGATAGTTGATAGCCGCTGGTGCCTTCAATTTTTGCACATATTTTTTGCTAAATTTCATGCATTTTGTGACTCTATGACTCGGAGAAAGGGCGGGCGGCTGCCGATCGGCCTTTCCCTTCTGCTCTCCCCTGAATCCGACAATGGTCCCCACACGATTTCCGGTCAGTGGTCAAATGTCATCATTATACTCTAAAGGCATGGCCTAGTAATGATGTAGGATTATAATATCATTATGAACAGAAAAATTTGATCGACGCTCGACAGACTAATCTAAGTGTACGCAAAACGTGACTTATTTTTAGAAACGTAACACCGCTTAACTTGTTTGCCATTTAACGCACTATGAAAATAATACTATTTCGCGACTGACCTGAATGCTAGAATTGTACTGATAGTCGGAAAAAGCCTTTTCTGCTTCCATTACTAACGTCTACACACAACAACACTGCATTATTCTTTATTACTGGCCTGCATAATGGGCCAGTATTGTTTGCACGCTGTCGTCTGTCGGCGTCTGTCATCTGTCGTCTGCAACGCGCGTGGGTGGTCGGCCGCCGGACCGGCCGCGCGGGACAGTACATTTACGTCTCGTTAGAGCGACACCTTGTTTACTTAGCATTATCAGACGTGTTGCTTTAGAGATGTATATCATAATTGTTCTCCGTTGTTTTAAATCTGCGGGGTGCGCGCGCTCTGTTAGAGTCACAGAATGGACTAGACCAGCGATGATAAACGAGACCAAATCCTTGAGACCAAAACCGAGACCGACACCAAAAGTTTGGTATCGAGACCAGTCTGGATTAGATCAGATTTGGTTCTAATTCTCGTAGACAAAACGAATCTGTTTACATTGTACAAGTTAATTTTGGTCACAAGACACAAATGTCATGATGTTAAAATTGAAGACATGATAACGTCCATAGGGTTTACCTCAACAGTTTCCTTTTTCTGTTTCATCAACGCTTCGATGTCGTGCTTTGCCCTGATGAGCAAACGACGACCGTCAATGGCTCGCACCTCAGGGTTCATCAACATGTAATCCTGTAAACAGGCGTCGTCATCGCTGAGCCCATCGAGTTACATTCATACAGACAAATTTCGTTTGGTCAATTGTTGTACAAATTTGCGATCACGTAGATTGTCTTTTATAACGAGAGATTCCATTGCAATGCTCGAACAGTAGGTCAAATAACGCCATACAAGAGGACCATAAATATATTTCAAGCAAAAACAATGCATTCCTTCAAATAACCAATATTGGTAATAGTTTTAACAAAAATACATAATAGGCATATAGCCTGCTTACCATCTTTATGTCCATAATGGCTGTTAGTTTGGCACTGCTTTCATACAAGCTGTTCCCAAGCCTATGCGCCCAGTGTTGCGCTCTAGAAATAATATTCACAGAACACTTTGTTTCAGCATAGCGTATAAGAAAGTAATTAAACTAAGAAACGCTAATTTCCAACCATCAAAAAGTGCTGTCAAAAAGGACATGACATGTTTCTTTTTGTGCAAAACGTAAAACAGTCGAGGTATAGCCTACAGCCGTGATAATCATCAGTCAATTAAAATGGTGGAGGGGCTTTCACGTGATGCGCAATACACTTTCAAAGCTGCGTCTACAGATCGGCGCAGTAACGCAATTCAACCAACGCAAGAGAACGCGCGACGCCGTGCGTTATCTTGTATTTGGTTCATATACGCTAATGTATCCTACATATAGGCTATAGGCTATGCAAGAACATGACTGACGATAACAACTCGTGTGACTCGATTGCTGCATTTGCACAGATAGCTTTGTTTACTATACGTATGCCACTCATGGGCAAATGTTAACTGCATAAATAACTTTTATTTAAACTAGCTATAAAGTCATTTCTCACAGAATATGCAAATTTTATCACGTTCAACATGGACTATGTCCTATTAGCTCCCGGTCGAGCGGCCTGTTGCGGCATATCACGGCATAGTGCGGCGAAAATGACGCAACATGCCGCATGTCTCCGCGCGGCCCCGTACTGTGCTGCGCGCCGTCGCGCGGCACCGGATCCGGTGTGAACGCAACTTAAAGTTCAATGTCGTACATACGCCGAAAATAAAAAGATGCATAGGCGGGAATGTCGCCGATAGATGGCGCAGCAACAAAGAGATGCAGCGATGGAAGAAGCAGTCATACAAGTAATATTATTATTATTATTATTCGAATTAGTCCTTGAAGTCATTACAGTCTTGTATATGTTTTCGAACTGTGGCCTACTAACTTGGAAACAGTCACATAGGCCTATCCAGGTTAGGCCTGGGCCTATTTGACTGGTTAGGCTAAACTTTGATAATGATAACTGAGTAGGCCCTAAGTAGGCTAAGTATTTTATAACTGGCATTTATTTGCAGTTGTTATTTTTCGTTTCGTTATGGTCGTTCGTCTTCACAGGTCATAGTATTTATACGGCTATATCAGAGAACGTTAAAGTGTAACTTACATCATTTGTACGGGATGTACAACAACGTTTGCGGTTGATAAGGTGCCGCAGGGCACCATAATGAACAGCAAACATGCGGCGGCCACAGTCGCGGATCTTCGTCGACTGCAAGTGATCAAAGACATGATGACGGTCCTCAGTCGAACTACGGTGGACTGCGTGGCGACAACGTAAACACGCACGACTCGACGACCGATGTGCCACGGAGTCCGGGGCCGGAACAGCTTTGTCCAGCTGTGTACTGCAGAGGAATCATCTACTCGCAGCAGCCTTGCACTGCGTAGAGCGCAGTTGCGTACGGGCAGTGGCTGTGACCCTTGTTATGACGTATTTAGAATTTAAAAAAGGGGCCGCCCTGTTTTAATTTTATGTTTAGTTCTTTACTGATTTCTGATTATTCGTTACAGTGGCGGTTCTAGCACTCAAAATGCGGGGGGTATTTCGGGGCCAAAATAAATGTGGTGGCAAAGACTCAAGGTGTATGTAAGGACCAGTTTTACTGTAGTTATTTTACAGGACTTGTGGGGCAATTAGCCCAAATTATGGGGGCATGGCCCGACGCCCCCGTAGAAACGCCTTTTACTCGTTATACGAAGTATCGTCGCTCGATGCCCTTTTAAACACGCCAGTAGAACGCCCTATTTTGCGTTGCACTGAAATGAGAAGATTAGTTAGTATTTTATTGCAGTTTTTACACTTTTACAGTTGTCTAATTAGGCCGCATAGCCTACACGCAGTGCATAAGATGTGGCTTATTCCTTCAGATGTCGTACCTAGGCCTACCGTGTTGTTGTCCCGAGTAATTGTTAATATCTGGAATAGTTTACCAGATTACGTTGTGGAGGCTGACTCTCTTAATGCATTTAAGAATCGTCTTGATAAATACTGGACTAACCATGCAAGATGTTGTTTATGACTACAAATCAGATCTAAAAGGAACCGGAGGTCTACCTGTCTGTGCTTAATGTTATGTCATGTGACATGCGGGTAGAGAGGAATTCCTGCGCCCGTAACATCACATTGAATTGGATTGTGGTCTGTGTGATTGTCTGGGTGTCTTTGTCTGTGTGTCTGCATGTTGGTCATACTGGCGTGCAGGGCCAAAAGTTAAAACGGATGAACCGGTCAAGATGCAGTTTGGAGGCTGACACTCGCCCTTGTGTTTCCAAGGAACCATGTATTAGATGGGGTCAAGATCGGACAAATCCATTCTCAGCCGCGACAGATAACAAGTCGACGATGCGGACTTTTGCCTAATTACTCTGGACACTTGTTTTAATTCACGACGGACTGGTTTTGAATGCATATATTAAGCATACTGCACTGTAAAACTTTGTACTGAGACGCAGAAGCAGTATATGGGGGCAGAGGGCCACGACCCATCAGACGCCTGCCCCACTGGCCCCAAAGAGATGCATGTGTAAAATTTTTGTTAACTATAAATGTCCTCTGGTACGAGTAACGAAGAAAGATGGAGGCCTAATCGGAGTCATGAATAAAAATTTTATATGGGAGTAAGTGCCCCATCTGAATGTGCTGTCCATCTGTTCTAATAGAACAGCCCTTAATGAGATGGATGGCGATAACTTAGTACCAGTGTTTTTCAGGATTTCGAACATAGGGGTGTGAACCAACCCTTGTGGGTTCCCCTCCTTTTCCTTCTCTCCTCTTCCCTCTCCTCCGCTCCCTTCTTCTCCCCTCCTCTTCTGTCCCTTCTCTTTCCCTTCCTTCCTCTGCCCCTCTCCATTCTTAACTCTTCCCCTCCCTTTCATTAGATGTAGGCTCATTTCAATCCAGCTAGGGGGTCTGGGGAGCGCTGTAAGCTCTCCCAGCGCAGCGGGGTCTGGGGCGGAGCCCCAACCAAAATTGAATTTGGTGCATTTTAGTCTTCAAATCTTACAACTGGTGGCAACAAATTCAGTGATTTTCCTGAGGAACACATGACCAAATTTCATGCAGAATTTCTAAATTTTAAGCAAAATTTGTGAAACACATTGCCAGGGACATGGATCTAGGCTCGACGACGGCGTCGCTATGAGCGTGTCGCCGATTGGAGCTGCTGGAGCTGTAGGGGCGGGACCGTTTTAGCGTCCCGAGAATCACAGAGTGCGGGGGATGAAGAAAAGCGACAGAGGCGATCGGACGCATACGAAGAGACTGGGTGTATATACGATGTATCATGCAGTGGCGGATCCAGGGGGAGGATGAGGGGGATGCATCCCCCCACCAG
>Ga0209780_1001718_pt1 | contig 14810 bp, 15 predicted proteins | sample WorMetexBAHAMAS2_FD_187384 | JGI IMG/M metagenome (GOLD analysis project Ga0209780, IMG submission 187384) | Marine gutless worms symbiont microbial communities from Max Planck institute for Marine Microbiology, Germany - Inanidrilus exumae... | ecosystem: Host-associated > Annelida > Digestive... | reverse complement strand
TGTGAGATGCTGCAGTATGGCATTTGCCGTCGATATTATGTAACCGTTGAGCGGCGCTTACGGCCCGGAGTCGTCTCACACGTGCATTGATCGCCGGCACAGACCGCATTCACGAACACACATAGGCCAACACGGCGCCCGCCGTTGGACAAACAACGCAGATCGCCAAGGCACTCGGCGCAGTGGGTGGTCTTCTCGGCGACTGGCGAAGGATCTAACTTAAATGTTGTTGCACGCTGCTTACTATATTTTACAAAATCGATATTGGCGATTTGCCGACGCCGTGAGACCCGTATGTTAGCTTACCTACTCGCCGTAAGTGCGTCTGTTTCGGCCCTTTCGGGTCCCGGTCGGGACCTGGGATTGACGGTTCGGGTCTCGGGATTCAACGTACCCGGGTATTAACATCCCTAATAGGGTATAAATTTCCAATATTTTCCTGAAGTGAAGCATCGCTTTGGGCGTATAATAATAAAGAAAGACGTTTATTTCTGTTGTGCTTCATGAAGACACCAAAATTACGTGGTGTCATTTGGGCACTAGTTTAGTTTCGCAGGTAAATATGTCTCACCGTCGCAACACTTCCGACATACAAGCTACTGCCAAAAGGGGTAACAAATTAGTGAAAATGGCAACAGTCAACAATGCATGTTTACAAAGCTTTGTGAGCGATATGATACGGTATGCGCTGAAAAGCTAATTTGCTAACACAGAATCGCTGGGAAGTTTTTAAGAAGAGAGCTTGTAGGGCCAATTGTAAATTTTAAAAAATTGCGGCTACCTGGCTAATGACTGCCATTGGTTCAGCAGCTGTATGCAGTATCAGTCTGCTCATGCCTGCCTCCTCGTATGCCATGCGTGCTTTACTGATGCGCATATTGCTTGTCAGTCACTGGGTGGTCCAGTATCTTATGTATATAAAACCGAATGTGTGTATTTACTTTTTTGTTCCTTATGCATGGTCACAGTTCTCACCTAACCATCCAGCACATGACATCAACAAAATGATTGCATCGTAATGTTAGCCATTAGCAGTCCTTTATTTTTGATGTGTGATATATGCAACTGAAATAAAGCTGAACATTTTCTTTTGTTAACGTCCTGCCAGTTTTAGTTGGAATGTCACCATAATACTTTTTTTCCAGTATCTGACAGATATTTATTATGGAGATGTCTGAAAGTCTACCCGCCCGATGTAGGTGGCTAATGTAACTAGTTGTAGACTCAAATAGCCTATATTGCAGTCACTTTGACAAGCCGCGAAAGGTTTTTCTCGGCTATAACTTTGCCAAACCTGAACCAATTGGGACAAAACTCGGAATACAAGTGAGGAACAGCAGTGGGGTATCACACAAAAAATTGGGGGAAATCGTCCCAAGGGTTCCACCGAATGGCGCAGAATGTGTTTTTTGGGCAGGGGTAATAATGCAATGCGGTCTTTCGGATACATATCCTGCACATGCACATATTTGACAATTTTTGAAACAACAGACGTGAGTCTGTGTCCCGAAGGTGACTGACGTGAAAAATTTCCAAATATGTGTAGGACATTGTGGTTTAATACAATGTGCAAAGCAAATGTTGTTTTCAGAAATGAATTCAAATGATCATAATGTCGTTCATTTGGTTGCAGAAAATACAGTATGGCTGGTGATCATGAGAAACTGGTACAGGAATATCAACAGAAGAATAAGACAGCATTTGTTCTTGGCTATACTGGTGCAATTGGCAAGGAGCTTGTCAAGGCTTTGTTAAGCAGCAACATCTTTGCCAGAGTTGTTCTGATTGGTCGACGCACTGTGACATATGAAGATGCGCTGTACAAAGATGTGGTAAGTGTGTCAGTTGCCATATCAAAGAGACACGATGACATCATCATTTTATGTTTGTGTAATATGTTTATGCTTTAACACAACTGATGTGACACTTATGCACCCATTTTAGTATGATTGTTTTGTACACTCTAGTGTATGCAGTAGTCCTATCTGATCTGTTTCTTCTGATGCTTAACACTGTTGGATAGTTGACAGCAAGGGCATTCAGCCTTTAAAAACCTTGTACCATTATCCGCAAACATTTTTTTGTTGGAACACCGTAGAACACAGTAACTCCAGTGAAATACGATACGGTATATCTACGTCCGCTCAAAATCTGACGGGAGGGCCACCTGGGCCAACTTAACAGATGAAGAGCGAGTACTATGAGGATGTTGAACGGAGATGGGGTTATGAAGGTATGGAGGTTAGGTGGTTGTGAGAACTTTGTAGGTAAGTGAGAAAACAGAACTGAAAGTATTCAAAGTCGTGGTAATATTTTGTAATACTTCTGTCAGTCTTTATCTTGTCTTAAGATCAAGACAGATTACAAGGTCTAGCTGAATTTCTGCTCTGTGTCACTTGATGGAGAGACAGTGGAGTAAGCTGACCACTTTGTGTCTGGATTATGTTCAGTTCTGTGATGTTATCCGGACATTAATTGTCATTGCCTGTTCACTTGCCACTTCTGTGCGTCTAGCATTAATCGTACTGTAACAGTCTGGCATCCATCCGTTGTCTGTCTGTCTGTCCGGTCTTTTTTATAACATTAATAGAGCATCTTTTTTCTACCCTTAATAAGGCAGGCAGTACATACTCAGTGTGACTCACCATGGGGCAGCATGTGACGGGGCCAGTACACATTTCAGTCAGAGTATTGTGACATACTTGTTACTTTTGGCTTTGTATTTTTTGTACTGATGTTGTAGATTTTTGTTTAACTTGTTTAGAATTTTGACCTTGTTTATACTTATATTATTTAGCAGTATTTAACATCACTAACCAGCTGACGTTGTAGCATCTTCTGTCTAATCTTGTATGTGCTAGTTAATGTCAGCAAGTACATGCAGGAAGTAAATTTTGCTTCAATAGAACCTCTAGATTTTAACTGAGGGTGCTGACTAACACATTAACCTGCATAGTGGCCATAAACAGCTGTGTATAACCAACTAGTTATAAATGTTTTGTGCATTGTGGCACCATTTTTTGTTTAGGCCCCATGCCTGTGAAATGTGATTAAATTTCCAACTTTGTAAAAGGTCAAAATGTTTGTGTATTTTGGATTGCAGGAGCAAATAGTTGTGGATTTTGAAAACTTAGACACTTATGCCGACGCATTTAAGAACATTGATGTTGGATATTGCTGTCTGGGAACAACCCGTGCACAGTCAGGAGCTGTAAGTGCCGGTCTCCTTGTTTCAGCAAATAAAGATGGTGATTGTGTACAGCTATTGCCTATATTTCATGTACATAACAATATAACATTGGACTTTTAAACTACTGTAAGCAAATTATTTTTGGTTGATTATAATCACTTTGTAATAGGAAGAGCTGGCATGGTAATGTTTGAAGAAAGAATTGAGAACGTTGATAAAAATAGCTCTAGTCGATATTTAATTGAAGAAGACAGAGTGGTTTACGTAAGTGAAGTCAGTGGATAACAAGACTGACAGTGGTGCTGTGAGTGAATAAGTGAATGATCCTTTAAGATGAATTTTTGCTTGTTGTTTTGTTGTTCTCGTCCAATGCTATGCTTTCACTACTGGGTGTAGACAAAGGTATCGGCGATGTTACTGCTGCAGTACCTCGTTTTAGTTACTTTTCTTTTTTATGTTTTTACGATTTTATAGTTTTTAACATTGTAACGCACTGGTCATGCTATTAGCTGTAAGCGTTGGTATTTTTATGAACTTATTACGTTTTTAGGCTGTCTCATTCATCTGTTTGTTCATTTCTCCTGCCCCGCGTAGGCCCGGGGCAATCCTGCCTTCTCCCTTATCCCTTCACTTCCCCACTTCCCACCTTCTACTCTATATTTTAGTATCTCTTACTTTTCCCTTTCTTACTCGCTTTATCTATTTTCTTGCTTTTCCATCCCATCCCATTTAACCAGAATAATCCCACTCCATTTCCAGACCGGATGTTGTAGGAGGCGACTAAACCTGGCTTTAGTTTTTTTGTTGATTTTGTGTTAGATGTATTTTCTAGTTAAGGATGCATGCTTGTTTTTGTCATATTTCATTTAGTTTTGTCTTGTGGTGTGATAGTTGTCTCCCCCTGTTGTAGGTGCTAGCGTAATAATGTAAATGAGCCTCTCGATTTGTTTCCCTTTTTGAGTGGCTGCAGAACAGAAAGGCGGCCAGGGTTGAGGTTAATATATTGCTAGCCTTCCTTTACTGGGTAGGGACAGCTATCCACCCCTGACCTTTTATCTCTGATATGGCCATATTTGTGCTGAAAATGGACGTTAAACTCCAACTAAATAACTAGCTAACTGTTCACTCCTCCGGTCAGACATTGTTACCACGATATCTCATGAATGGTATGACCAGTTTTGACAGAACTGACCGGAACTATTCATTAGCTTCTACTGATAACCTCTTTAGATTCTGGAAGTCAAATGTCATGTTCATGGCAGGCTTAAGTATGTGGTTGCGCAGGTATCCTCATCAGCACTTGGGCATCAAAGTCTCATCTTCTAGTTTGGTTCTGTTATGTCTAGCATCTCTGTTCGTTTTATATTAATGTTTATTCGCCTTGAAAAGGTAGAGAAAAGAAAAGAAAGAAAACTTTAACTATACAAATAACACAAATAATACTATCTTATCTAAATCATGCCACTGTTCCAGTAAATCTGTTATGTCGCTTTTTCAGCAACACGCTAGGCAATTCACAACCAAAAGAACTCTGACAGTATTTCACAATCTCCATATCAGATGTCTTTAATAGTTTCATGAAAAATCTGTTTAACGTAAAATCAAGTGAACTTATAGACTTCTCATCTAAACTACACACTTCTAATGCATACAACAACACATTTTACTTGCCATAACTTTGTTATCAGGATTACTGTAAAAGTATTAAACAAATAATAAGATAATACAGATGCCTTGTATGTCGTTAATGCAGGCAGGATACTATCGTGTTGATCATGATTATATTGTTAACGCCGCTCAACTTGCGAAGAAAGGCGGCTGTTCACAGTTTCACTTGGTTTCTTCTGTTGGTGCAAACAAGAACAGTTCATTGCTGGCAGCAAGAGCTAAGGTGTGCCACTGTCTTCTGCTTTGTTTACTGAAGGATGGAAAGCAAACTGACTTTTTTATTGAGATGTAGAGATTGGCTGATTACTGATTAATACAAAAAAACTTATGTTGCTGTCTTATTTAAGTTATTTATTTAGGCGCCGATTGTTATTTGAGGAATCTCAGTTACTTGAAGACTGCAGACCAACTCAAGTCTTTAGTTTTTACCCGCACAAAGCTATGCTAGCGTGCTACTTGCCATCATTGTGTGTCTGTCTGTCCGTTTATCTGTCTGTCCATCTGTCTGACACCAGTCGGTGTGTTCTACTAAGATGGCTAAATCTAGGATCATGCAAACAACGCCACGTGATAGACCACAGACTCTAGTTTTCTGACGACAACCGACGTTGGTGGGCGATGCCTCATTCCCTCTGAACCGAAATTTGCGCTCAGAGTGACCCACCCCCTTTCGAACACAACGATTTCGACCATGGACACATCGTGTAATAAAAACCTGTACTTACCAATTGTGTCAACAATAATCGGCCGATACCAACGTACTAATTGGCCCATACCGATTATCGGCAAAATGGCAAATAATTGGCCAATACCGATTATCGGTGCATCTCTAGTAAGATGTAAAACTAACACTACACCACAATGTGATGTAGATTGGTGCTCAGAATTATACCCTCTACCACATCCATAGTTCTATTGCATCATTATTCGTGTTAAATGCTAAAGTAATACTGATGCTGTTACGGTTTCCAAATTTTTATTGTCGATAAGTCTTTTGGCCGCATCGCTGCATGCAGCGCATAGATGCGGCCTGTTGCTACAGATGTCGCACGTAGCATAATCTGTACTGTCTGTCTGTGTGTTGGGCACACGGTTAAGCTATGCAAAAACGGTTAAATTGGTGAAGATGCTGTTTGGAGGGCTGACTCTCGTGGGTCCAAGGAACCATGTATTAGATAGGGGTCCAGATCCCCCTAGGGAACTGGCACTTTTGATGGGGGTTGTGCAGGCCTTTGTAAAGTATCGGGACTATGTGGTGTGGATGAGCTCTGCAAAAATGGCTGCACTGATTGAGTTGCCGTACGGGTAGCTGACTTGTGTGGCCCAAGGAATATTGTTTTATATGAGGGTCAGTGTCATATTAGTCTATTTGCTACTGTGAGTGGTAACAAGACGGTGATGCGACTTTTTGCCAAATTACTTTGGATACTTGTTAAGAAAAAAACTGATCCTGGTTTCTGTAATTTTTTTTGAATGAATGGGTTATGAATTACAACTCTGTCAGAAGAAATGCCATATATTGGTCACTATTGGTGACTGCGGCGGCACCGAGGGTGGTCTGTTGATGGGCACACACAGTGAAGGCAGTAATTTGATGTGAGAATATCGAGCGAGTCCAATGCTGCTTGGCAGTGTATTCAACAGAGTATAATTCATCAGTGCTTACATACTAGAGTTCAAATAGATCTTGTTACATGTACATCAGCTGCTGGCAGTCCATGATCATTCACCCATCATCTTTAACAGCGCCGTCCATGGTTTGTTTAAGTTTTATTGTCTGTGAATCGTAACAAGAAGCTCAGCTACCTCAGGGACCGCGCGACATGCTATGTTAGTAAATTCGTGCTATGTTTCATGCGGTATGGGAGTTGGAAAGGTTTCAGACAGCAAAAATGACCTAATGGTGCCATTTGATAGGCCACATACGATTTCCTATCAGTCTTTCATTGCAACCATGTCTCTGTCTTGCACCGCTTCCGAGATGTTATTTAAAGAGGCCACGTGACTCTGAACACATCCCTTTTGGGAGTAATATATAACTCATGCACTCGTACTCTGCTGTATGAATCAGTACACAAAATTTGAAGTGCCTAGCTTCACCAATTACAAAGATATGATTGAGGGAAAATTTAAAAAAAACGGGTCACCTGACTGACCACACCTCTTTTCAGGGTCCTTTTTGTCATCGAAGGCTAGGATTTGATACAGTTTACCTGCATACAAAGTTTATGCGATAATTCTAGATTCCGCCATTTCAGAGATATCATAGAGTGTGATAAATTTAAAGTGGGCCACATGACCCTGACCACGCCCATTTTTAGTCTCATTTTTCATCCTTATGCTGGGACTTGACATAGCCTACATGCATGCAAAATTTGACCACTATAGCTTCAGCCATTCCAGAGATATGGTTGGTGCCCTCCAAAATTTAAATGGTTCACGCAACGTGACCACGCCCCTTTCAGGGATGGTTTGCCATTCGTGGGCTAGCACTTGCTACGATCAACCTATCTACCATATTTGAAGTCCCTATCTCTACCCACTACGATGGTATGAAAGGCGATAAAAATATCAAATATGGGGTGGTTTGGGGTAGTTAGGCTAACTCAAGGTTACTGGAAATAACACCATTTGATAGAGCGCATAGGAGTTCCTATTAGTGTTCCATAGTAACTATGTCCCTATCTTGCACCGTTTCTAAGATAGAACGAGATATTGGTCGAAAATCGCCAATCTGAACCTACTCCACCTCTATTTGCACCCCCTAGGAGGTGACGCCGTTGGAATTACGCCAAGATTTTTGACATAAGAAAACTAGAGTCCATGGGCTATCATATGGCGTTGTTTTTCATGATCCTTTGTTTAGCCGTTTTGGTGCAGTGCAGGTTTGTGACGGACAGACACATGACTACAGCATATGTCGTGCTAGCATAGCATTGCATGGTAGAAATGATGGCCAGTATGCTGGATAGACTGTTTCCAAAGCCATTAAGCCATTGTCTAAGTCGATTGACAGTCCTGTTGTTCAGTAGGAGACTTGGCATGTACAAGTTGTGCATAGCACATGGAACGGGCATGGAACAGTCTGCCATCAGCCGTATGGTCTGCATTGTCGCTCACCACCTTCCGACGAGAACTGAAAACATTTCTTTTTCACTCGAGTTTTCCGGACCACTAGTCGCCAATTCACTGTTTCCTCCTGTGTTATATGCCAGTACCTTATTGACTGTGTAAAGTGCTCCTGCAGCGTTCTGCGTGACAGTGTCACTTAAATAAGTACATTTTTTAATAATAATAATAATAATAATAATAATAGTAATAGCATTAAAAGATGTCTGCATTTACGTAGGCTGTAGGCATTGTGTCTGATTTACAGGGTGAAACTGAAGAAGAATTGAAAGCGATGGACTTTGAGTCCCTGTTCATTTATCGACCTGCGTGAGTGTTTACCTGTCTGCCTTACTGAGAGCAGCTTTATTGAAGAAAAAGGCAGATTCGCATATAGTGCTGTCAATGCAGCTGTATGATTTGTTGGTTGATTGACTAGACATAAGGGTGAATTGTGGTGAAACAGATGGACAGATCAAAATACTTGGCATGAGGGTTGGTCTGGATCCAGTCACTTGTGCCCAAAGGAGATTTAGTCTCCAAATTTGATGTTTCTGTCTCCATTTTGATTTTTTGCTCCCATGGGCTGAGCTTAAATTACTGAAGATATCGCCCTGTATGCACCCGGGGCAATCTCCCATCCCTTTTATCCTTTCACTTCCCCGCTTTCTACTCTCCGTTTCTTACTCGCTTCGTCTATTTTCTTGCTTTTCCATCCCTTCCCATTCTACCAGAATAGTTTAACTTTGTTTCCAGGCTGGATGTCGTAGGAGGCGACTAAACCTGGCTTTCTTTGTGTTGATTTTGTGTTATATGTACTTTTTAGTTAAGTGTGCATGCTTGTTTTTGTAGTATTTGATTTAGTTTAGTCTTGTGGTGTGGTAGTTGTCTCCCCCTGTTGTAGGTGCTAGCATAATAATTCAAATGGGCCTCTTGATCCCTTTCCCTTTTTTTTGGGTGGCTGCTTAGCAAAAAGGCGGCCAGGGTTGAGGTTAATATATTGTTGGCCTTCCTTTACTGGGTAGGGATAGCTCCACCCCTGACTTTTCGTCTCTGATATAGCCATGATATTTGTGCTGAAAAGGGACTAACTAACTACCGAAGATATCGAAGTGAACTAGGTATCATTGTGCATACTGATTATGTCTGAAATTAAAATTGTGTTGACCTTCAAAAGAAATATGTTCTTGGCTGCCTCCTGCGTTGGATGGATGGAAAGTTTGCAGCCAAGAACATATTTCTTTAACCACTGATAGTTTTTAATTATTTTGCTTTAATATTCCAATTCCAGCATAAAGGGTACTGAAATTCTTGGCTATATTTTATATCTTTCTCTTTTACGACCGGCCATTTTTGCATGTGTGTAATCTGGAAGAAAACTTATTATTTTCCACTTTTATTCTTGGCTCAGTTTTTATCGACTTTGTCGTCTTTACGAGGATACAAGTCAGTAGGAACAAACTTAAATGACATGTACGGGCATGAGTGGATACTTTGTCAACAATTCCAAGAGACTGGGCGAATAACCAGTGGTCCCTTGGAAGGCATAGAGAAATAGGAAAAGCTCGCCATTGGGTCTTCCACTGGGAGGAAGTACCCAAAGACAGAATGGGACAGATCCAGTGTCCCAGAACAGTTGAAGGGAGCAATCTGGGTTCACAGCACCTTGATGCTTAAGAGCGGATGCCTGTTGGACAGTTAGCCTTGGCCAAGGGGCAAGCAAAAGAAGAATTTCTCTGCCGGGAAGTGTTCTCGGCAGAATGACAAGCCAAAAAGTCCTTCTGCCAGATAGTTGGCGGGACCAAGGAGAAGCGTGGAAGGTCGATGGAAAGCATGACAAGGAGAGGGACATAAGGGAATAATAAAATCTCTGATAGAGGAGGGCATAGAAAAGAACACATGTCTGTTTTGGATTAGAAGGAAAAGCATGTGTTTAGGAGTGAATTTTAACAGAAATACTTTAGATAAACTAAAAGTGAAACATACTTTGAAATACAATTTCTGTCCGTTTTCAAGGACAAGGAAGTAGGGCCATTCCTGCTAGTTATACCAGCTAATATTTCTACAAAATGTTGTCCAAGGGAAACAGTATTTAACCAGGTTGTAGCTTCAATATTTTAATGACTGTTTTGAATGGTTGAGTCTTGCATGGCAGTTCGCTTAACTCAGTTCCAGAGCATGGCGATTTTGCACACAAACATTTCACTAGGTAGCAGTTTAGCAACATGCTTAAGGATGGACGAGATCTTCCAATTACCAATTTACTACAGTTCACTGCTAAGTCTGCCGTAGAAAGAATTCTATAGATTGGTAGCATTTGGCAAAGCTAGGGACAAAAGTTGTAACACAAAAGTTGTAAACTTGTAGTACTTTTTCCGGACATGGTGCAATATGTGATGATTATAGTCAATCTTTCTTTGCTGTGTTCAGGAGTAATTTGCAGAGAAAATTTTTCTACCACACCTTCCATCACCTTACCCTTGTTAAGATGGATACATTTGATGTTATCGCCAATTTATTTATTATTGAATCGTACACGAAGTACGAATTTAGCTTGTGTGAATGTGGATTTGCAGTGATTCTCAATTTTTTATGAGCACAACTGCTGAAGTAGTACCACATTTCTTTATTCATAAAATCTTTTTTGATTGCCCAGCCAAAAACTGACATGCAGATGAACTGAAATGACTGGTAGAAACATCATGTGCCTGTGAACATCACATTATTGATGTGGCAATTGACCTTTGGCACCAAAGACTGCACACTGCATGCATTCTTGCCCGAGTTATTTTGAAAATTGGCATACCTGTATTTTACATATTTTGTTAATTAATGTTCCGTAGTTGCTAGCAGTGCAGGAAAGTTTTATTTGTGATATCACCAATATTAGCAGCTTGGTAACGTACATTGCCAAGATGTGTTTGTTGATGTTGTAGTTTGGTGCAGTCAAAGAGAGACGAGATTCGGCCAACGGAAACGTTTTTCAAAGTTGTTATGAAGCCACTTATTTGGGTAGCCCCGAAAACTTATGGCATCCCGGCGTCAACCATGGCACAAGCAATACTGAATAAGACACTCATACCAGCAACCGAAAAGTTTGAGATTCTTGAGAACAAGACAATGCACAGTGCTGCGGCTAACTAGCTGCTATGGCACAGAAAAGTGTGCTGGCTGAGAAATATGCTTAGATACAGTTAGATGTGATTGGATGTTTGTCTCCAATCATTTCTTTCAGTTAAGGTTTTTAGTCACCCTCACTTACACTGCTGACACCGTTCAGAATACTGCGGGAAAATCAACTGCTGTTTCTTGGTAAACCAGATGGCACGGCACCCCACAGTGTCGTTATGGTCAAGCATCTAACCATAATCCTACCCTTCCAAAATCAGCTCTTATCTATTCCATAGTCTCCTGTCCTCGAGTAGAAAACATGGGAACAATGATGACTGTCTGGAGGATCAGAGGAAAGATTATCAGAACTTTTCTGTGCTGTGTTGTGTAATATAATAGTACACGATGACGTGCTCATTAATGTATATACGAGCAGTTCTTACAGTGGACTGTTGTTGTGGCTTGTAGGCCCAGTGACCCTGAGGATTGTTCGTAATCTGATGGAGAGGACCGACCACGACCAGGACCTCCTTAGTCATTGCCCTCGGAACCCCGGGCTGTGTGGCATTAAATACTGGGAACTTCGTCCTGAACATAAGTCACAGTGTGTTCTGTTAGTTTTGTATATTTCTCCCCGCGAAAGCGTGGGAGTATGGTTTTACCGGCATTGGTTTGTGTGTCTGTCTGTGACCATGATAACTAAAAAGATTGTGGACGGATTTGTACCAAATTTTATGGGAAGATTCCTAAGGGGAAAGGGAAGACCAAGTTCATATTTCGTTAACGATTGGTAGAGGGATGTGGAAGTAACGGTCAAAAAACTCCGTAAGATGTAAACAATCGCCGGTTTATAGCAGCAGTCTAATAGTAGGCGAGGCAAGTGTTGCCAGGTGTTGGCGACAAAAACCCCCAAATTTCGCTTTTGCAGGGAGTTATACTCTCTCAGAGTACTTTCCATCTAGCAGTTGTTGTTTTCTTTCTTGTGTGTGCATTTGTATACCTGTATTATACAATTTAAGTTGCATAGGCAGCCAGCATTGATAGGCATTTGTGCCTCTCTGGCAGCCTGCCTCTGTTATATCTGATTAGTTATACTATGTGTATTTCTGAGGCGAATAAATACAGTCAGTCAATCAGTCTGGATGGTTACATGACTTGTGACTGTTCCAGGGGTTATCATCAGCACCTTAGGCTGAAGGTTGTTCGGTTGGGGATTAACATGCTCTTTCTGCTGGTGATTTGTCTGACCATTGAACTGTTTATGGCTATTATGCTGATTAAAGATACCACCCTTGTGGAGGAGAACTCTTTATAAAGCTAGTTTGCAGAAACCAACCTGCTTCAGTGAGGAACTCCGAAGCCCCAATAAAGAGAAGCCGAGTAGGGCTCATATCTCGGAATCAGAGGCACCTGAATAAGGAAGCCATGAGACGAGATAGGTGTAAACTGAATTGGCAGTCTCTCTCTGAGGCGGCTGAAGGGGAAACATCTAGACAGTTGGGACTGCATCTGGGATAAAATGAAACTGAGATGTTATTTATTCCACTTCAGGTGAAAGTAGATCTCATAGGAATTGAGGAACTATGTTATGCTAGATTCATTATTCTTTTGAGGTTTGTCAAGAACATGTTTCTATTTGTAACCGGCTTGCAGAAAGCAGCCGTTTCACTGTGTAATTCTGAAGTCACGACAAAGAGACGCCGATTGGGGCTCACCTCTCGGAATCAGAGGCACCTTAAAGGAAGCCATGAGACGAGAGAGTTGGAAACTGAATTGCCACTCATGGATAGAGATGAAGGGGAAACGGCAAGATGGTTAGGAACGTGTCTGGGATAAAATGAAACTGAGATGGTACTTATTCCAACTGGTGGAACCTGAGGAACCACGTTATGTAAGACTAATTACTCTTCAGAGGTTTATAAGACCCTGAAAGAGGTTTACTTTGTGACCTTGTCCTTTGGTCTGTTTGGGGATGTGCATTGGGTCAATCTATAATTTGGCCTCAGCACTGGGTAACCACAAAGGTTGTCCACCCAGTTAAAGGTGTCTATTCTATACTGTAAAACACTATATTTTCACTGCATCGTAATTTCACGTTTTTCTTAGGCAGAAAATTTGCTGCATTTTAGTTTGGTGTATTTTTGAGGTGTTGATATACTATGTGGACAGAGTTATGGTAATGGGTAAATTCCAGAAATTTGCGTGTATTTAATTTCACAATTCTAGTCAAATCGCGAAAATTTGATGCACGCGAAATACAGGTGTTTTGTAGTAATCCTGTTCCATATTTCATTAAAACTCACCCGTAACATTTTGAGATGTCCAGCTGACAAACAAACAAACATGGGTCAAAACACGGTGCCTCCATAGCTCTTTTGATGCCCATAGACAGCGCAGAGTTATATATACACAAGTGAGTACTTTCTGTGTATTGCTCCTGCAGTGTTTTTGTGACTGACAATGTCATTGTAATCTTTTGCACGAGTAGTAATCATAATAATACTCAGCGTTCTTTGCATATGTCTGTTAATGCTAGAGTTTTTGCAGCTTTGTTACCGTACTTTGAACTTGGAAGTTACTAGATTTTGCTTAGATTTTGTACCACGTCAAGCATAATGTTCTTAAGGTGTAGTTGCAAGACTAACTCAGGCGTGATATATGTACAGTTGTTGAAGCTACAAGTATGCTATGATTTGCAATGCCATTTTCTCATCGTAGGCTTGTACGATACTTGCAGCATGCTTGAGTAGTACCGTTAGACTTATTGATGTTATATCATGACTGTCGCTTTGACTGTGGCTTTAGTATGTAACTTGCTGTGTGTACTGTGTATATTTACGAATCTAGCGGATGAATGGTATAGTAAAGAACAAAAATTAAGTGATGGGCGGTGAATAGATTTGTAAATACTTTCCCTATGTGTATTGGTTACGGTTTGTATTAAGTTACGATATTGTGGGTCTGCCTTTTCTGGATCCAGACGTTGTTCCATCAGTAATATCCTTCTCCAAGCAAGGATTCCCTTCTTCATAATGTGCCGAAAGTAGTTGTCATATTTTCGACCATCTCTAAAATTTCTCTGTTGGTACCAGTTTTCTGTAACACGCACATACTGATTCTTCTTTCAGTCTTGGCCACTCTCTGTCGTAGACCTTTTATTTCAAAGGCATGAAGTCAATCAATATGAAAAGCATTTTTGTGATGCATATCGTTCATATACAACACAGCCCTCTGTCACTGTAATCTCTTGATGTAGAAATTTTACTGCTGCCTATATGCTGCGTGATGATGGCATTGGTTGACCCTAGCAAAGCTTCATCTCTTACGCAGTTTTTTGACTGTTAGCATAACTCCCGGATTACCTTGTATGTCACTCCGAGGCTACACTACACTATTCAGTAGATAAAACAGGACTTCCTATTAGTCTTCAGTTGTACAATTAAGTAAGTAAGTAAGTAAGTAAGTTTATTGAAACTTTGCGATCAGTAGATCGAATAGCTCAACATACAAAGTATATAACCAACAGATAACGTCAAGAGATCATTACTTATTTATGAAATAGGAGCTTACGTTACTAAGACTGCCCTTGAACAGGAAAGCAGAAAAAGTTGTACGCACACAATTACTTGTGTGTGATACGTATGCTGTATTATTTCAAGACACTGGCCCCGTACGGGCTCCGGGGTGGTAATGCGCCGTCATTCATGTGTTGCTTTCGGCACTATATAAATTG
>Ga0209780_1001717_pt1 | contig 14811 bp, 10 predicted proteins | sample WorMetexBAHAMAS2_FD_187384 | JGI IMG/M metagenome (GOLD analysis project Ga0209780, IMG submission 187384) | Marine gutless worms symbiont microbial communities from Max Planck institute for Marine Microbiology, Germany - Inanidrilus exumae... | ecosystem: Host-associated > Annelida > Digestive... | reverse complement strand
AGTGACTAAATAGATCTAGTATAGATCATGGGCCGTATGCATGACGCGGTCTTAAGCGTTAGTCCCAGACTAAAATCGATTTACGACGGACTAGTCACTAGGCCGGTATGCACGACGACGACTAGCTTACGACCGCGTCATGCATACGGCCCGAGGTTGTGTCTTGAACAGGCGCTGTTGACATGGCGTGTACATGTAGGCCTACGCGGTCAAGGAATGCATATGACGACGAATTGTCGATCATAATTCATAACTCACAGAGACCAGCGTGGGATAGGTGACGACCGTGACGCAAACCGGAAACGCAACAACCGTGACTGAGCTAGTCACCACTCGACATAGGCTAAACGAACGGTAGCGCCGAAGTATGGAAATTGCCGCTCCCCCGATCAGACCATACGCTAGGCCTACATCGAAAAGCCACCTGATCGCAGAGGCGTTTCAAGCACACAAAATGTTGGGGCTATTTCGAAACAACGTAAATGCGGGGGCAAAGACTTGAGGTGTGTGTTTTACTGCAGTATAGTTATAATTTACACGACTTGTGGAGCAACTTCCCCCACAATAAATGACACGTTATAGGCCTAATGTGTGAAAAGTGGGGACAACGTAAGGCAAGCCCAAATTCTGGGAAGCCATGGCCACCCATTATTCCCCTCCCCCGTAGAAACGCCACTGCCTGATTGTCGTACGCAGTAGAATTGATCTCTGCGACGTTGAGACTATAATGCCGTACGATTTGAGTCACAGGCGCCGACTTGTTGGGAGTAATGAGTGCAGTTGCACCCATACAAATGGGCTCAGTCAGAGTTGTCAATGGGTCCCGATCCAACCCAATCCATCAGCTGACTAACCCAACCCGACCAACCCAATACAACTAACAATGGAGCTTACAGTCTAGTAGTGACCTATTTTTATACACTGAACTTGACTCGATCTTACTTAATCATTCAAGCATCAACTGATTCATAGTCTGTACTGATCATTATACACATTATCATCATCCTCATCATCATCATCAAAATTTTTAAAGTGGCCTAAATAACAAAGTTATTGCTAGGTCCACTAAATTTATCTAACCGTGCTTTACATGCATTAACATAATCCTTTAATTTTTTTAGCACTTTGGCTATATATAGTGGACCCCAACCAACCCAACGCAACTCAACCCACCGAAAACTGAAAAATCTTGACCCAACTCGACCCAAAAACCCATTCCAACCCATGGACAACTTTGGGCTTAGTTGATGCGGCACACCCAGGGAATCAGGACCATGCTAACAGAAATTTGTACTAAGTCACAAAGTTATTATTCATTTCTCTGAGTGACTGAAAATCATTACAGAATCACATAGCATTACATCTCTGAAGTGTTTGGAACTGGAAGTTGGAACTTTGGATTGCAAATAGGCCTAATGTCGAAGTGTATAGGCCTAACATACCTACTAAGTCTCTTAAAGGAGAAGACTAAATCCATAGTGGACATTTATACAGATTTGAACTATACGATCGTTTGCTATTGCACAGAGGCATGTTTTACCGCACGACGCTATAGCGTCGTGCGGTAAAACATGCTAGCGCACTCGCAGTATGTGCACTCGTCGTGTGTCCGTCCGTCTGCCCGTCTAGCTGTCTGTCTTTCCTTCCATCTATGATCTGTCACAAGCCGGCACTATACCAAACGGCTAAACGTAGGACCACGCGAACAACGTCGCACGATAGCACATGGATTCTAGTTTTCTGGTGCCAAAGATCTCGGCGAAATTCCAACGGGTCACCCCAACGGCGGCGCCAAATAGAGGTGGGTTGGTAAATGAAGTGGCTCAGATCGTCTGCTGGCCTACAGTTGTATATAGGCCTAGTGCTTAATGATTCAACTGTCATAACCCGTGTCTGCTAGTTGTCCCGTCGCTTTGTTTGGTCTGAATTCAGTTCAGTTGCCGACTAGGCCTATAGGGCCTACCCGACAAGCGTTCGTTGAGTTCTTCAGATGGCGACACCTACTTTATTTCCTGTGTAGTAGCCTACATAAAGTAGGCCTACTTCAAGCTACTTGCCGCTCATGAGAACGTTTACAAGTAGCTCAGCTATCGCACAGGCACTGCGCGACCCGCTATGTCATCTGAAGTCCTGTGAATTGCCGCATAAATGTACGAAAAATCTCATTTCAAAAGGTTGGCAACAGCTGGATGACCTTGAGGGTCACTCAAGGTCGGAATTAGGCTACTGCTATTCGATAGGCCATAGGCCTATCATTCGATAGGCCATAGGCCTATCACTTCTTATAGGCCGAAAACACAAAAATGCAAGAGGGGAAGATAACAGAAGGGAGGGAAGGAGGAGAGAGAGGGAGGGCGGAACTTTTGTATCGGATAAAAAAGTCAGCGTCTACTCACTGTTCCCACTCCCGGTACCAGTCTAGTACTGGTGTACTCGATAAGATACTCCGGCGAGTGCTCAAGCCGCAAAATCTCGACCAACACAGAACAGTTATATCCCCCACCAGCGACCTGTAGTGGAATATGCGGCCCCGGTTTGGAATCACTTGCTCACGAAAACTTAAATTGACCAAATTGAAGCTATACAAAGGCGAGCTCTCAGGATCATCTACAGTTACACTAATGAGGACATGCCTTAGTACATTAGCGCGCTGTATTGTGCTGCCAATTCCAAGCGTCGCCGACCGACGAGAACAGCTCTCACGCAAGTTCTTTAAAAAAATCAATACTGGAACCCTCATCTTGACTTTCTAGCCTCCTACCTAATCCACGTGACCCCTCAATCACAACTAGACTAAGATCTGCAAATAAATTCCCACGCCTCCCCAGTCGTACGAGAAAATATAATACATTTAGGCCTATTTCCTATGCCCTATCTCAATACCAATCTGCATAAGTATCCAAATAGGCCTATTCATCATACTACCCCTATATATTTTTTTCTTCACTGCTCCATTATTCTATATGTTTTTGTTTGCTCATTGTGTTTTATTGTTACTTTATGTGTATTATTTAGGCCTACCTATCTCTGTTCTATTGTGCTATTTGGTCTTATGACCACAAGACTGAATAAATTCTAAATTTCGATGTCGACTACCGTAGGTGCATAATTTAACTACCGGTAACGATATAATTAAATGTACAGTATTTGCAGTATTAATCCAAAATGTATTTCTTTATTTGCTATCGTTAAAGATCGAGACGCCGTGGAGATCTGTATAACGATAATGAAAAGGCAAGTCCAGATACAAAAGGGTAGGCAGACCGCACACGTTGCGATGCCGTATTGGATGCGTGACACATGTAATGGGCTAACCCCACCTCCCAATTTAGAAGCAGAAATTTTCATACAAATTTTGCTTGCAGGAAGCGCGGCAAACCGGATATACCCAATGTGATGGCTTGAGGCGTGTCCGTGCGAACGGGCCTGCCAGGGGGCGGAGCCCGGCAGCGGACTGAAGCCCCGCCTTCTAGTAGTGTCTAGTCTTGAGTGGGACACACTTCTGCACAGATCTGCCGAACACAAGCAGCGATCTATGTGCAGACGTGTCACCCAGGGACACACGCATCCGAATAATACTGCGAACTCGCCTTGTTATTAGCCACTACGTGAGCGCCACCGTTATTAATGGTGTCCGCTCGTCGGCAGCAAAATTTTCTGAAATATTTATGTTAATATGTTGCTGTAATAACAGATATTTCCGTTAGCAACTAAACAGCGAATAGTCGACAAATTGTAGCAAATGATCAGCAAACAGGTATATGCCTAGTTGCAAATATTTCAGTTTGCGTGCGCCCTCTGGTGATTAGGTTTAAAGAATCATACGATACGATGTATTTAACGTGCTCTAAAATGCGGACGAACTTACGAAGAGCCAGCTTAATATTGCGCCCGTTAAAATGTACTAAAAACGGACAAATAAGGAAAATCTAAAAAACAAAAAGAAACGGGCCGACCGTCCCGATTATAGTCCGTGGACTGGAGGCAGTCCGAAGGCAATTAAGACACTTCACGCGAGAACTATTAGGAACTAAAAAGTCGTTGGCTATATTGTTTGCTAGTACATGAAACTACATTTGTTTTTGAAAGACATGTTTTTAACCAATTTTCCTTAAACAGTAACAGCTGCTGAGCTGCATTTTGTAGTGCACCTCCTACAATATTTAATTTTTAGTTCGATGGCGCATTCCAGTTAGTGGTCGGAATGTGCTTAGTAGAACTCAATGAACTGTGAGCAGAAAATAGAAGGAAACAGATGTGAAGCAACATTATAGTAAATGATTGATTAGTACTTACTAAATGTGCTGCCGACAACATGTTCATCTTCATTAGTCAACATATTTGCAAACATTTACTGAAATAAATGAGAGCTTTTTCTGCTACTGACAGTTACTGAACTCTGTCAACTTATAATCAAAGTTGCTGTACTACTCAATATCCTTCTCTTTAGCTGCCTTCTCATGGCATTTGACTTTGCTGTTAATGTCAGCTTATGACCATGTTTAGCCCTTTCACCATCGCTATCTGCAGCAGCCAACGCCCAACAGTGATTCCTTGTCAGCCTCAAGCTTCTTTCTTTTTTTCAACAGCAAAACCTCGTCAAAAACTGCTTTTCTTTTTCTGTGCAGTAACAGCTTGTTTTCCAACTTTCTGTTTGTCCAAATATACATCGTATTTCTGTTTGGCACTGCCACATCGGGTGGCATGGTGGTGTAATGGGTTGGACTTGAGATCAACAGGTCGTGGGTTCAAATCCTACCCAGAGCAAAAGCTGTGTAACAACCTTGGGCAAGTTGTTCACACCTACGTGCCTCTGTCACCAAGCAGTATAACTTGGTAGCGGCCAAGGGACAGTGATGCTCTGCAGCTGGGAAGGCAACCGCAGGTCTAGCGGAAAGTAATGGCAGCCTACTGCCGGGTGGATGACTTAGTCACCTGCGAGCTGACTGCCTGCATACCGGGATCAGCTCTGGGCCCAACACTCGTCAACAAGTATGGGAAGCCTTTTTTATTGCCACATGCCTATAATAGCTGTTTGTTGCTCATGTCAATGTTGCAAATGCCACCATATTGCATTAGCAATATGGTCAAAAACCAACTGTTTAGCCCAGTGCTCGAATTACCAGGGGGACGGGGGGATTTCCGCCCACTGCGGTTGTGGACACGGCGTCAAATTCTCGGCGCCTCGGTGTCGTCCCCCACTGCTTTTTTCTTAGTTCGACCGCTGGTTTAGCCTCAAATATATCACCCATACTGTTATCTGCTTATGTATGTTAATTTACAGAAAATCCCTGATAACAGATGCCTGACCATGAGACAACAACAGAATTTGTTTGATATCTGACCAAACTCACGGGAAGTGTTTGCAGCCAGTCATTGTGTCATGGAACAGTATGTTAATCCCGTCTCCAGGCATGAGGGAAAGAAATCTGTTTCACTATTCAGCAAGGACTTTGTCAATACACTTTTTGTATTTATGGTTGTATTTATGAATGCCATCTGCATAATTTTTATGGAATCTATCCTTGCCAGTCAGAACATACAGTAGAGTTTTCTGCCTTTCCTTGTTGCTGTCAGATTGGCTAAACTTTCAAGGACTTTCACGGACGTCAAAGATGAAATTCAATGACTTTAAAGGACCTGACGTTTTCGAGGACTTTCCAGGCCTGGGAAATGAAGGGAAAAAATGAAAGGACTTTCAAGATCTGTGGGAACCCTGACAATATATTATTTAGTGTCCTGAAGTAAATGCAAACTTGAGAACAGATGTAATGAAACAAAAATGTTAATATTTATACACCAAACATCACTGTCAAACACATCATCACATTCACATGCATAAAATAAACTATAAAAATCACAGCAGTAGTAACAAGTCCACCACAAAGTGCAGCACGATCGTTTCTTGGGCAACAGTGCAAATGCATCGAGCTTTACCCTTTCCAAAAGCAGGGCTCCCAAAATTTTTCCCAGAGATTTTACAGCAATAAGCATTTAAGTTTTGTAAAAGTTGATAGAAGCTACTCAAGATGAAGAGTGGACAGTTCTTGTGTTCGAAGCCAGCCATACATGTTAAAAATAATACATCCATCAACACAGATTCACAAAAACTCAGTCTAACACTAACGTGAGATGAATCAAAAATACCAAAACATGATTCTTTATAGTTGTACAAAACCAACTAAAATATATGACATATATATTATGACAACTTACAGCTGCTGACTTGTCACATTTGCAAACACAGCATGTAGGATGGACGCAATCACAGATGTCAGTTGCAATAAGGGCAAAAGAGTAAAAAGATCAAAATGTAATAAATCTAAATGTAAACCATTAGTAGGTTATAACTCTTATCAATCTCTCAGAAGTCAATGACTATAAATTATAAATCAAGATTATCAAGTCACAAAAACACACAATACACCTGAGCAGCATCAGCACAACAATCAACAGTAGCCTTTTGCTGACTGTCAGTTATCAGTCAGTTTAAGGCATAAATGCAAACAACTGTTAACACACCTTATGTAATACATCTATATTAGGTGATCAAAATTTGTTTTCATTTCTTCAGCTAATCTGAGCTGAGTAAATTAAGTAAAATGCCAGTTATCCCAAAGTTTCTCTTCTGAATAGGTGGAGAAAGATAATCAAAGAGCAACTGGCTAAACCAGCTTTACTTAAATATGGCTGTTACAATATAGTGTGCATGTGCCAGTATTTTTAGTCACTATCAGTACACAAGTAGTAAAACAGTCAGATTATCACGTCACTATCAAATGACTAAAGGAAATGAACTGATACCAAAACCTGGGCAAATACTGTATATATGAAATTTACATTTACCACCAGTCTCAATGACTGTTTGTCCTATTTCATACCACAAACGAGGTTTATTTAGCATTATTATTAAAAGTCATAAATAAAAAATACCATCCACAAAATGGGAAAGTGATCTGCATTAATGATACTTAAACTACGTACGTACGTACATACATACATACTACTCAGGCTGCACACGCATGTACATACTTAAAAGGAATATGTAAAAATAATAATACTGGAAAAAGCACAAATCTGCAGCCACAACAAGATCAGTCAGAGATGGCAGACTTCGCCCTAGGTGCTGCCACCTGGCAATCTGGACGAAACATGCACGTCGTCCTTGATTCTGGCCCATTTGCTCCATTATGTGAAAACACAATGTTGTCCACAAAACCGAAAGTGCATAATGTATTGCACTGCCGTCAGAGGACGACCCAACCACGGGCAGAAAATTTGGACATGTGGTTTAAGTGGTCAGACAAGCAGACAGACACGCTGATCGCAATACTTTGCACCTGTATCTCGGGTTAAGTAATCAGAAATCCTTTTACAAGTTAACTTCTTGAACATTGATGGTTTCTATCAGAAGGGCATCCAGTGTGCCAGAAGTTCAGTTCCAACAATCACGTGGCAAGGAGACCTTTAATCATGGGCACCCAGTGCAACCTGTGGTGACGATGGAAATGGATCAGTTAAAAACTGACTAGCACCAGTAGTAGTGCAGATGGTGGTGAGTGATGAAAAATTATTGAAAAATATGACTTAAATTATTTAAAAATTAGCAGAATTAGCCAGAGAAGACCGAATCTATCTCTACTCATTGACCTACATACACTGTATCAATCTATTGATCAGCAACAACGTAACAACAAACAACTAGCAACAACTGTTAACAGAAACAACAACAAGCAAAATTACCCCAAAAGTGACAAGAGTTGCTAACCAGTAAAACGAGAGGAATTTCAGGTTTGTTCGGAGATAGATGCAAATGAGAAGGCAGTGAAATTAGTAGAACTAACAGGCCACTGTCTCTATCTGAGAGTAGGACACAGCAGTGTGAACTGTGGAGACGTATATGATACGATATGGTCCGGTAGATTAACGTGCACTCAAGATAACGAGATGGCCAGCTTAATCTAGCACCGCCAAATAGAAAGAGACCTGGTGAGAAGCATCAGTAAAAGTCATTGCTGTGTACCAACCAACTACAGGTGGGATAAACATCTGCAGGCTTCATACTGGCAATTACCTTACTAGCCACTTCACTGCTGCTACCCAGACTGCAAACAGGTGTAGATTAGCATGTGTGTCAGGAAAACAGACTATTGAAGCCGTCGGTAGCTTATGTAACCAATCACAGCCAAAAATGAGTGACTATCATAAAAAACCTTAAATATCTGTTATAACATTGGCTGAAGGTGTTTCAATCATCAACTCCAGTTCTGCATTACCAATCCGCCACTAGCACAATAGCACAAATGGTTTGAAAAACAACAAATCATACTACATCAAAAGATCCAGCTAAGAGAATATTACATTTTCTTAACAACGATTCAAGTAAGAATACCTAAAAGACAGAAGAAAAATCTGCTAGGGATGTGAGTTTTGCAGTCCAATCATTAAATAAAGCGTAAACTACAGCAGAGGTGACTAACAGTTTAACAAGTGAGTTTACAATGAAGTCAACCCTGTCGAGGAAACAACTGATACAACATTGATGAGAGACCAGCATGTGGGTAGACAAATCTTTTTGCAAACACAAACTGGTAAGCCTCGTCAAATGACAGTGATGGATTCGTCGCAAAGACGTATGCGACGGCGACAGAGCCTGCTCGACCAATGCCAGCGCGACAATTTACCAGAATCTTTGTTCCTTCATAGTCCACAGACCTCAGCCATTTGACCGCCTCAGCAACAAGATGAATCTCAATAGGATTATGTGCACCATCGCGCATTGCAATCTTGCGGTACGTGACCGGCACTGGCTGGTGCTGGTTACTTTGGTGGGATTCGGAGACCGGTGATGAATAGACCATGTCGAGATTGTCTGCTACATTCAGCACATGTGTAAAACCAAGCTCAGCAGCATTTGTTGCTGCAATGAAATTGCCGAGATGAACGTTGCCAATGATGTGATTGTAGTCAGGTCCCTGAAAAACCAGGTTCAACAAAAAATCAGTTATGAAATGTGAAACAACTGTGGCATAACTGGCCATGGCAAATGGTGCAGAAACCGTGAACAAGAGGGCCAAATGAAACACAAAGAGAGTAGATATGGCACCAACAGAAGCAGCTAACAGAAAACAATATGTCCAGGCACAAAAAAAACAATAAAAGATTAGATCATTTACTTAATGCAACATAGGAAAACCGATAAATTAGCCATGCGTGGGACTGATGGTCGACTCTTTACAACTGACGTTTCGGCCAAGTTCAAAGTTATGTGACACCAAAATTAGAACAAATATCAAAAATCCAGCCTGACCAAATTCAGATATTGTGCCATAGTTTAAGAATCCGTGGTCAGTTGCCAGCTCCCGTAGTAAATGGCGGAGGAGACAGCTGTTGAAAAAGGATTTGCAACTTTCAATGGCTCATGACCTTGACCTTGGATCGGGTTATAGTGCATACCGTCGTGCATCACTTATCTATCTCTCACTTATCTATCTCTACATGCATGCCAAATTTAATTGAAATCGAAGAAACTTTTTGTGGACGGATGGGTGTACGTATGAACTGATGGACATTTGAGACCCACTTCATTAGGTCGACTCAGAAGAGTCGACCTAAAAATGGATATAACAGCAATTTTCTGGTGCACCTAAGTTAGCAGGTTATCGTTTGATCCTGATGGTTAAGTGGCATAAACATGTTTGACTGGATGCCCATCTGACGCCAGTCACAAGAATGACTCACTGGACCTGACATCATCTGAGCATAAGAAAAATCAACTGGTTTCAACTACTAAAGGCTGGTTGGTTGAGAGATTAATGTCTCTGTTCAGCACAAAAATAGAACTTATCGGGAACAATTCAACTACTAAAAATTTCAGCACAAATTAATGGACAAAACTTACAAACAGCTTTTGTGCTGCCGTAAATCAGTCGACATTAGTTGACTAATGAAACAGCTTACTGATGTCAAACGGCTAGCCAAAACATATGTAAAATAACTCATAAAACATGATTTGGACATCACACTGTACAATACTCCAAGTACGTAAAATGCAGCATGCACTGTGCATGCTACAAAGATGTGTTACTGACTACTTGTAAGACAAGTAAACTACAGGACAGAACAATGATAACAACAAAACAGTTCTTCACCAAAGTCCACTGGTCATGTAATCGTGGAGGCTCTACATGAACGAAACCATTGACGCCAAAACCATTCGCCCATACATACTTCTCCTCATCACCTGCCTACAACGGCATAAAATGTTCAGTGTAATTTATGAGTGAAACAGTAATAACCAATTATTTTTTTTACAATTTTAAATGCTGGTAAATAAAGTAAGTAACATTGCCGTCCTCAATTAAAGGGCCTGGATAAGCCACAGTGCAAAGTGCAAATTGTGGAGAATAGAAGCAATTCTTGCTGGATGCCACTCCTAATGCTGCCGAGTCTGATAACTCATATTAGCGATAGATGTGTTTGCAGGTGTGAGTCTTAACCACCGAGATGTAGCCGTTCTTCTGTACAATGTGAAAATAGATCATACGATTTTTACTACTGCATCAAAGTATAATACTTGTTGTGTTGCCAGCCTACCAATGTATTCAATATTCTTTCGACTCTTAAACTGGCATAAAATGTACAATGGCATATGACCTGTGTTTATGTGGGCAAATATTTCCCATATATCTGAAATCCCTAATCCTCATGGATCTGTCAGTTCGTACCAGATAAATCGATAAATAAACCAAACTAACGCGAGTCTGCAATCAACTGAAAATGAGTTATCCGCCAAATAGCACTCCACTCTGTCTTTAAAGCCAAAACTGTACAGGATTCAGAGCATGTGCCACATCACTTCACCTGCGAATACAGGATTTAGAGCAATTACATATTTGAAATCCCAACCCCATTTAGTCCCTATTCACTAAAGAACTTTTATGGGTTATGGGACAATGATGACAATTAAGTGTCGTTTACAGCTTGGGGACTTTCAACACTAGGTTTGGCTTTAAAATGCCTATTCACTCCCATAAATGGGGAGCAATATCAACAAAAACCTGAAAAAAACACACTTGTGAAACTCTGTGTCATTGGGGCCACCACGCATGAAAATATGTCAAGGGTCTGACCTGTAGAGGTGTTAACAAAACAATCTATCATGAATACCAATAAATAAATTAATTCTCGCTTTACTTCACCCATTTCCACAGGGTTTCTGTCAAAATTTTTGCACCAAAATTCGTACATAAGTAGGGGTTGCTGACTTATTAACTGTAACAATTATTTTGGCGATTGGTTAAGGGATGTTGATTCTGTATGGGTTCATATTTGCCCTTTCCCACTGACAAGCCCAGTCGCTGTGTTAACACAGGGCTGGTGCTATGGCGCAGCCCATGACTGGCTGATATACTACACTGTTATGTAACAATTAAATGTGATGTGTTGGCTTCAGTTTCAACGTTGTAAAAACCATCTCGAATAACAAAGAAGTTGGAATGCATTGCATGTGGGTTACCTTCAGCCAATATTTGAACTTGAAGTTTGGGTTTTGTAAAATTATGGAGGGTGTAGACTCACAGCTCAAGTTGGTTGGATTACCCTCTAAAGGTCAGCAGTCACCTGGTAATCAGTTCTGCATTTGTCAGATGAACTCTTGCAATGGCTCTGCCAAGGTAACAGGACACACACAATATCCCAGTATTTTTGTACTATTACATGCATCAGTAGTTCGGCTACTAGTACCTGAGAATAATAACAGAGACATCCCATCCCTTGGGAGTCATTTGGCAGTTAAATAAAATGCAGTCTGTCCAACACTTACACTCAACAATCAGTGACCAGCGGCTATACCTAGCTAAATGGCACAAGGTTCACACAGATTTATCTGCCACACACACGTTTATCCATGAATGGTATGAGCCATCCTGCATCCATTTCGTAAGCATTCACCAGATGGCGTCGCCCGAGCACAGTGGCGTACACCTGGATCAACTTACTACTCAATTTGTCGACCCTGAAAGGATGAAAGGCTGACTTGGCCTAGTTGGCTGACCTATAGCAGACGTTTTACCCACATAAGTAGTCACACGTCAGGTACAGGTCGAGCGTGTGACAGGGAAAGTTCGAGTTTGCCGGTCAAATACTGGCGTTCTACCACTGTGCAACGCAGCCAACAGCACGTTGATGTCTGGAGAGTGACTTCCCTGGTTGCTGACAAGCAGGCCATCCAGCCACGGACTGGAACCAATTGGCATCAATCACTCTCTGGATCAATGAGGCATGTGGATATGGCTGAGTAAAGTCACAGCGAAAACAGATATTAGATCAGAGAGCATGTACTGGTAGCTTACCTTGAGCCGGTATGTGAACTCAAAGTCTCGATCACCAGTGATAATATCAGACTGTCCATAGATATGTCTCACAGCGCTGCTACTGTCACACTCTTCTCCAATGTATGGCAAATCAACTGCGTGCCATGTACCATCAGCATACCGGTTGTCACACTGACTTGTCCACACTTGAACAATAACTCGTTGGGGATTTACGCTCCTTATGTCTACAGTGAGTACAACCTGAACACCAATAAGAAACCTGAAAGATATGTGTCTAATATTGTGCTTATTCAGCTGAATAAGCGACTACAGAATCATATTCCGAACTGAAATGAAACTCTTACAGCAATTTCTACTTGCAGAAGTACAACTAGTAATCCCTAATGCTTACAGCAATCCATCAATGAAGGATTACATTTAACCTGTTTTAACCTGACCAGGCCGGACGGTACTATAGGCCAGACTGATTATTGTACGTAAACGTCACAAGTATTAAGTCCGTCTGCAATCCCTGCAGTTCTGCACAGCAGGTTATTAATAAAAAAATTAAGAAGCTCTGAAGCTAGCGATACACGGTATTAGGAAATGCCCGATGATAATATACCATCTCAACAATACCGTGATACCGGTTTACCGCAGTATTTCGTGACGTCATCAATTATAGACAACTTCTGCAAAAATCCAACCGTGCAAATCGCCTGCAGTGTCAAATCAGCGTTTCTGAAGGGGTGGGTCACTTTGAACACAAATTTTAGGTAGATGGGTATGTCGACTGGAATCCATTATCCATCTATGGACTGTGAGATAGGAGAATGATGTAGCTACAACTTTGCCGTTGGAAGTTTTCACACAAAAAAACTTCGCAGCACACTTTTTTCTGAGAGAAGTTGAATTTTACTGGCAAAAATAGCAAAATAGCATTTTTGCCACCCTTTGGTGGACTTATGGGTAACGTACATGGTTCATCTATGGCTCGTTGGAAAAGCGTGTGGTCGACTTCCTATTATTGCTAACTGAACTTTCTTCGCTAGCTATCAATCATGGTTAAGGGCCTTGAGGCACTATGAGTGGATTTTGGTCAAAATCGTTGTGTTTGAAAGGGGGTGGGTCACTTTCAGCACAAATTTTAGGGGGAAAAGGGCATAGCCCACCAATAAATGTTGGCATCAGAAAACTGAAGTCCCTATGCTATCGCATGGCGTTGTTTGTGTGATGCTATGTTTAGCTGTTTTGAGATAATAACGGCGTGTGACAGACGAACAGACAGACGGACGGACACGACGACAGCTAATACCCATGCTAGGCTGCTAGCGGTGTGTCACATGGGTAATCAGTACCGCAGGACGGTATACCATGTATTTAGCAAGCCCACAGTATATAATACTGTCACTTTTAATACTGCAGTATTTTTCTGATACCGAATACTGCACATCCTTATCTGAAGCAACTAAAGCATTCATTGTTGTCGTCATTAAATAGTTTATTTTTCTTTTGTATTTGCACATGTTCTTAATGTAATGGAGAGCTTTTGGGTATTCTATTTTTTGTAGTACAGTCGGCTATATAAGCCTAGTTTAACCGCAAAGTTATTTTGACAAGTTTTAATCCAAAAAAACATGCAGAAAAACCGCATCAGCAACACAGAAACATTACTAATACAGAAGTAACAAGCCCATTACTAAGCTGACAAAAATACCAGCTACCAAGCGGAACTGATCTGCATAATGTTCTGTTTCCATTAGGTCCATTATCTATATTCCTTAAATTTTAAGACAAGTACATGCTGCAATAATTAGGATTTAGGACCACTTTAAAAACACAAATAACGGTGCACTTGCAGTCACATGCCATCCGCGACATATAACTCTGATCCTGCCAAACCCCCGTCGTTATGATCATGAACAAACTTTTAACAGGCTATTGTGCGAACAAAGACTGCTGCTGACTGACGCCGGATTCCAGTACGTAACTACCGGTGATGTGTGAAGTAATCTACTTAATGTTCTTATTAATAACCTGCGTCCTTATGATTCAATGTTTGTGCGACTGCATTAGAAAGCAAATATTATATTACACATTTAATTTTATTATGACAGTCTTGTTGACAAAATTAGCAATCTGTAGGCGAACTGTCCAAGTAGTACGCAAAATGTCCAGTAGGCGAACTGTCCATACGATACGGTACATTAATGTGCGCTCAAAAGTTGATGGGATGGCCAGCTTAATCTAGTGCACGGCCCATAAACGAAAAATAAGGAAAAAATAAAATCAAAAACTGAGTAGCTCAGAAGAAATGGTGCAGGCAAAAGTCCGTGGAGGCAGTCCTGGAGGAAGAAGTGAAACTACGGGAGGTAGGATTTGTGAAAGAGGTAGGTTTTAAGTAGGGATGTGAATCGGGTCCCGGGACCCCGGGACCCGAAAAAACTACCCGATCCCGGGTTTCAAACTACCCGAAAGCTACCCCCGCGTCCGCTTC
>Ga0209780_1001716_pt1 | contig 14813 bp, 13 predicted proteins | sample WorMetexBAHAMAS2_FD_187384 | JGI IMG/M metagenome (GOLD analysis project Ga0209780, IMG submission 187384) | Marine gutless worms symbiont microbial communities from Max Planck institute for Marine Microbiology, Germany - Inanidrilus exumae... | ecosystem: Host-associated > Annelida > Digestive... | reverse complement strand
ATATTATACAGACATATTGTTGAAGGAAACGGGACTGGAAGTTTGGCGTGTCATTTGCCTTATTGTTTGCAACGTGTCAGGTGCGTAATGCGAAGAGTGTTATTTTAGTAACTAAATTTCACATTCTTAACTTTTGATGACGTCATTTGTTGTCTTCTGCTTCATAAGCGGACAGAATACTATACAGAAATGACAGAATCTTATTAAACATGCTTACATCTGAACTTTGAACGCCTAAATTGCTGCAAAGATAAACTATTGATTTATATTCATATGGCCTATTCCTGAATGATTCGGTCGGAACGCGATTGCAGACATGTTTGTGATTTCTACCTCAAAACTGATACGTGAGTTACAAGTGATAAGAACAACCTTCATGTCGTTTAGCGCTCCCTGGCGGTACTGTAAACAGTTCCGTACATTCACTTCTTCTCTCTGGATTGCCTCAAGGCTCTGTTACCCGGTCAGTTTCTTCTGAGCAACTGGGCTTTGTTTTTTTAGATTTCGTTATTTTTTTCTGTCTTTGATACCGTACTAGATTAAGCTGGCTCTTTGTCAGCTTTATCTTGTTGAATAATTGTTCGTAAAAATGTAGGCATATCGTCTCGTGTCAAATCGCATTTCTGGGTGTCACTCGTGAAGCAATGAATGATCGTGTGGTGTATGCATGCAGTGTCCAATTCATTTCTTCTGGGAACCGCGCGACGCGACAAATTCAAAGTTACCGTTGTATTACTAGTATAAATTTTAGCCAGTTACGTTCATGTGGGTTCACGAGACAAGGTCTACGACAGTGAGTTTTTGTTCAGTCACAAAAGCACTATGGGTGTGTAGTCAGATCTTGCCGTTCGCTAGAAAGTTTACAAAGCAACACTCTGTCAGTTGCACATGCTAAACTACTATTTCACAAAAAGGCGGAGACAATCTCCTTCAGGAACCCACAACACGCCCGTAGTGCTGTCGGATGCCGGCCGTCGCCCGCTGCGGTTGGATTCCAATGAATTGCGGATAGTGACTCTATTGAATTTATATGCGCTATACAAAAAACTCTTATGTATGTATGTATGTATCATGTACTTGGAGTAAAGGCTAAACTGGCAATATACAATACAATACAGAGTACAACACTGGTTATTCAAGTCGGAAAATGTTTGCTCAAGTCACAGCTAAAATGTCGGAGATGTTTTTTGAGACACAGTGTAGAATAATATTATTGCTGGAAGAAAGACTGAAGATGTCTTTAACGTTATTGCTGTTTAGTTAGATTATGATCGTGTAACATAACGTTCCACGGTCGATCGGCTAAAAGTAGAGCCCGCAGATATATGTGTACCACTTTATATAACACAAAGTATCGCCCTGACTGGACGTAAACGTACTGGCCCGCTGTGCAGTGTCGGCCGCCCGACTGTCCACGCGCCCGGCCGGCGGAGGCCGACCGCCCACGCACCCGGCGACCGGCCCGCCCGCCGGCAACGTTATAGACAACAGACGACGACGACAGAAGCCCGCGAGCAAAACAATACTGGCCCATTAGGCGTTCCAGTAATAATGCTAACTTCTAAGGCGCAGAAGTGCGAGATGTGTTAGCGAGGATCACACAGATTTGCAGTGTTGGGGAGTATCAATGATACAATGTTTCATGATACGTATCATGATACTAAAAAAGTATCAAGTATCAAGTATCATGATACATTTTTGGTAGAGTATCAGTATCAGTATCACTGATACATTTTGACTGTATCAGTATCAGAAATCGCTGATACATGAAGCCTGATACATTTACAGTATTTCGAAATTTCGACAAAGAATGCATAACTACTTGAGTGAACTGAAACTGAACTGACGATGCTGACAAGATACAGTCGAATCCAGAAAGTGTTCATCAAATTCAATACAACACAGCCGTCCTCTGCACCTGTAGAGACTATTCAGCACTGCTGGACAGAGATAGGAGTGCCACGTCGCAACCATCTGAGTGACTCAATGTTTGAGAAACGTTTGCTACTGAAAGCAAATCGCAGTCAGTTAGAAGTGGTGGTAACAGTTCAGATAAATGTTTTTAGCTTTTATGGTGGGACTACCCTTAGGTACTTTTTAGTTTTGTATTGACAATGCTATTTGTGATGCTATGTATGTTTTCGGTCCACCTTTTGTCCAAACTGTTATGTTAGGCTGTAGAGGCCGACCGAATTTAATTTTCGTTTTCTGCCCTAAAAATGACGATATTTTATTTTTCGGCGTTTTATTTTTCGGCCTAAAAATCCCCGAAAAACCGCCGTAAACGCCATGAACTGGAGGACGAATGAGATGTTGAAATCTGAGTACTTTGCCGATATTCGTGGTGTAACAAGCAACAAGCAGTGTGTCTGTGCGTGTGGGCTATATCAGATATCAGCAGGTGGCCCATCTATGGCAATCACACGGCGTAGATTACACAGCTCTAATTATGCAGTAAGTGAACAAGTTGTAAAACCTCGCGAGCCGCGAGGGGAACCTTTGAACTCAGCGCCCGCCGACCGCCGCGTCCGCAGCCAGTGTCTGTCAGTTCGTTAGTAAGTGATGTTGCATTCAGCGAGACTGTGCAGTGCTGATGCTATAGTAAATTAATGCTAGTGTGAGTTGTACGTTTTATCAACGATGTCGCAGTCGCAGAATACGATATGGGAATATTTCTGCAAAGTAGACGTAAGTAACATAAGAAATTGTGCACTTTTCGGGAATTTTTCGTTTTATTTTTCGTTTTTGACCGTAAAAGAGTTTCTTCTTATTTTTCGTTTATTTTTCGGCCGAAAATTTATTTTCACTTTCGATGGTTTTACTTTTTCGGCCGAAAACGGAAAAATCATTTTCGGTCGACCTCTAATACGCTGTTTGTATTATCGTGTGTGTGTCATATGTTTTAGAACAAACTTTCCTAAGTAATTTTGACGTGTACTGCTATTTGCAGTTCACAGTGATATAAATAGTCCAAATGAATGTTTTCTTTTGCACTAAGTCTATACAATACTGAGTAATGAGACACACCCGCACAGTATAGTTTCAGGTGCTATATTAAGGGTGAGTTTGTAAAAGTATCAACAAAGTATCAGGTATCATGATACATTTAAAATGTATCAGAATCATGATACAATTTAAAAGTATCATACCCAACACTGCAGATTTGTCTGCCATTACGTGTTTAGCCCACAACGAGCATAAGCCATCCTGTCTACTTCCAAGCCGCTTAGAGTCACACACTTTGGCCTATACTCATTTCCTATCTCGCTCAGGGTAGAAGGCTGAGTTGGCCTGGGTGGCTGGTTACATGGCGCGAACCAACGATCACCCGGTAATAACCATTTAATCCAAACCGTGTAAGTTAATGAAGCAAACTACTCGTGAGGACAAGGTTTTAATCAGTTCCATACATTTTCGATTTCATGTACATGCACAACACGTGCCAGTTAGAATTGTAGCCTTGCAGACTTTGTTTGTAGATTTAACAACATAGGAGTATACGCAGTACAAAATAAATATGGTTTTTAACAAATGACTATATAAAAATGTGATATACCAGAAACAATATAGATAAGCTATACATTATACGTTTAAATGCACAGAATCACCGGCAGTTCTAAAACACTTCAAACGCTGGATAGTCACTACGCAAATAAAAGCAAATGTAGGCGTTATATATACTAAAATCAACAAACGCAATACACATTAAAATATAGTTTTCAACAACTGACTACAAATGACGGAATACATTGGAAAGAATAGATGTACCTTCATATATACGTATAAATATAGAGAAATCACCGACAGTAATGTTCTAAAACACTTCAAAAATAAATATGGTGTTCAACAAATGACTGTATATGACGTGATATATTAGAAAGATACAGATAAGCTGATACATTATGCGTATAAATGCACAGAATCACCGGCAGTTCTAAAACCAATCAAACGCTCGATAGTCAGTACACAAATAGAAGTAAATGTATATGCGCTATATATAGTAAAATCAACAAACACAATACAAAATAAAATAGTTTTCAACAGCTGACTACAACTGACGGAATACATTGGAAAAAACAAATGTACATTTATATATACGTATAAATATAGATAAATCACCGACAGTAATGTTCTAAAAACACTTCAAAAACTGGTGGCCAGTGCATAAGTAAAAAATCAATATAGGCCCACATATCATATACTATAAATCAACAACCATCATAAAACAGTGACTGGCTATGCTTTACACCATAGACATGTCTAACAATCGATTTAAGGACTGTTTAAAAATCCAATAAAGACGAGAAATCAACATTGTGAGTTAGAGAATTCCGTGCATTGACAATTCTTTCAGAAAAGCAATGTCTACATATTGCACTTTCACACGTAATTTGTAAGCACGTCGTCTCGTCATAGATGCAAGAATAAACACACGAAAGCATCAAATATTAACGTGGAGAACTTGCCAATTTAGAGCAATGCAATGGCGACAAATGGTAGAAACAAAATGACAGTGAACATTTTTTTGTGCGGACACTTGACACTTGGTTGACCTTACAAATTTAAGTCACGTGAGTTGATTTTGCGCATAAGAAAAACGAACGAATAAATGTACGTGAAAAACGTCAGCAAACACGCACATGTTATAAAATTTACACATATCTAACTACTCTCTGTGCAGTTCAAAATTTAGAATAGGTACGTTTGACTGCATATGTGACTACTTTCTAACAGTAAGACGCAAATGCACCAAATTCGTTGGTTCCCCATATAGCGATGGATGCAAACCCTTAAAATGGGGATAAGTGAACAAATTTGTAAGGTCAGCCACTGCACACATGAACGCAGGTAACATGTACAAAGACTTTGTGAAATTTGGACATGTGGTTTTTAAATACGCGAGCGCACAGACAAACAGAGATGCGTACATGCAGACAGACGGACACACAGACACACCGACACGCTTAGTAGTAAGTAACAAACATCACACCAAAACTGCACGACAGCAAAAAGACGGCTATCAAAGATGCAATTGCATCCGTATACTCCAAGAGGACAACAGTAACGCTGTCGTCCAACAGGCGTGGGTGTACTTCTGAGTCTGGACTGTAGGCCTACGGCGACTTACAGGTCACTCTCTAGCTGCACCGCACTTTTCAAGTCCAGTGGGTAAGGTGCCCAGTGCGGTGCCTCTGTCAAATTGCCTCGTGCGAATAATATGTTCAAATTGTTTGCACCACAAATATTAACGCGATCGTAACAACGTTATTCAACAACTAACAATATTAACAACTTAAATCTGCCATTAGCCAAACAGTAAATAGTGGGGGTGTTTTGGGTGCTCAAGCACCCCAACATTAATTAGTTGAATTACATAACACAGAATTCGATCAATAGTACAGCTTTTGTAACGGCTTGCTATGTTACGGCGCGTTAAAAATTGTCCTTTTATTATTATTATTATTATTATTATTATTATTATTACATGATGAAAAACTGCATTTCGTATCACTGCGTTTATTACAATTTAGTTTGCACTGCAGACGATTTCCAGACCAGTACTGTGATTAGAAAACGTAGGCTGTAAGTAAACCACATTTGGCTGTAATAAAAGGCTAATAGTCTGATGTGAACCGCCGCCCGCCGCCTCGAAAGCACGACACCTCTTAAAATTATTAAAACTTACTTACTTACGGCACTGGTTACAAGACGCATAACCGATGCAAGACGTGGCTAGTGGCTTGCGAGTGTGACCAAAGCAGTAGGCACACAATACCACTAGCCTAGTGGTATTGTGGATGCCTACTGCTTTGGTCACACTCGTAATTAGTCTATATACTTCGGTATATAACACACTGACACGATCGTAACAACGCTATTCAACAAGTAATAAGTTACAACTGCATCTTCGTCACAAGATGCTACACGAAAGCTGCAGAGCTGCGATTTGATTTAATGTTTTACGTCCCAATTGTCCTACTCGACACGAAATAGGTCATTTCGGAGACGTTCGTCCCAGCCAATCTCTTGGTTTGGTATACTGAAGAAACTAAATGCAACACAACAACAGCAAGCAACAAGCGGACAAACAAACACAGAGACATACATGCAGACAGACCGATATACATACATACAGATACGCTTAGTACTAATTAACAAACATTACACAAAAACTGCACAACAGCAAAATTACGGCTATCAGATATGTACAATTTCTGATCTGATCTCTGGTCTAAACTGACTTAAGTTAAAACAAAAAAACACATAAATGGTAAACCTAAACAAACATACTCGGTCCGTCGTATGGAGTGAACGATGAAGGTGAGGCATTACATTCACCTTCTCAATGAAACTTTGGTCAGATTTTACATCGCAATATAGGCCTATTGCATTACATGAAACGGTGCAGGATATAGTTGTATGGAACGCTAATAGGAACTCGTATACGCTGTATCGAATGATGCTATTTCTAGTGAACTTGAATGCCCCTAGCTATCCTAAACCACCTCATTTTCGACATTTTCTGTCGCCTTTTATATTTTCGTAATGGGTGTAGATAGAGACTTCAAATTTGGTAGATACGAGTAGGTTAATCGTAAATTTTGTTGGGCACTAACTAGAGATGTGCGGGAACAGATTTTTCGTACCAGTTCACTCCCATTTCATCGACTTCATTCCAATTCCCATCCCATTCTCATTCCCTTCTGAAACTTAAATCCCATTCCTATATTTTCCCATCTAGCAATTCCCGAATCTCTCCCATTCCCATCCGGCAACTCAAACGAGACATCTTACTAGTTACGAGTAATATGTGCAAAAAGTAGGTTGCAATAAATTGTCATCAAAGTACTCCGATTAATGTTTCAAGTATTAACGTTAGTTTAGTTCAGTTCAGCACAACTTGCTACAAAATGTGAACAAATTTTCCGTGCAGGACTGTATTTCTATGAGAGTGCGATTAATAATTTCCATTTCCCGTCCATTATTTTTAGTCAGTTGTAATGATCGTATGAACGTAGATTATGCAACAAAGCTAACACACGCACTGTTATAGTTATGGTATGCAGTGTTGTTCCCACTTCCACGTCTTAATTCCCATTCCCATCAGAAATTCCCAGGGATTTCACTTTATTCGTGATATCCAAGTAATCTCGATCCTCCTGCGAATCTCTATCATCAACAATGCGCATGGAACGGCTGATCGTCTCTTTACAATGCGCGGGTCTGTCAGCGGCAAACAACCTGGACGTGAAACGGCACAAGACGAGACTGTGGTCTGATATACTGGGCGGCAATTCCTCAACATAGCAATATCTCGGCTTACGGTCACTGCGTGTGATTACAAGGTCCAGCGTGTTGCCCTCATCGTGTGTCGGCCTAGTGACAACTTGTTCGAGGCCAAACAACGCCAACAAACGGAGAAAGCGTTTCGCTTCCTGGTCATTCATCTTGTTAACGTGCAAGTTGAAGTCTCCGCAGATAACGATCTGGCATTGATACTCGTCTACAAGATCCAGCAGCAATTGTGTCAGTTCTCCGAAGAACAGGCTATATTTTTTTTTTGTGGGTGGCCGGTAGATGACGATGCAAATGCATGATGATGACACGGACCGTAGAAGGCAGCCGATTACCTCAAAGGTTGTCAGATTGAGATTGAACGTGAGTCTTTTTCCTGTAAACTTTCTGAAGAGAAGCGCAACGCCTCCACCATACAGTCCTAACTGCCGGGGAGCGTCAAGAACGGTGTATCCGATCGGTTTACAAAACTCTAGATCTGCGGTTGTCTGGTGCCATGTCTCAGTAAGCGCCATCACATCGATGTGCTGGCGCGCAACAGTATAGGCAATTTCCCGTGCTTTGTTGTTAATAGACTGAGCGTTCAGTAAACCAAGAACAAGCCAGTCGTCTCCACCATTCTTGCACTGCTGCGGGTCACAACCGCACCTTAGTCTACAACGGCGCTCGTTTGCGCGACAATCGCAAACACGGGAGTTGCACTGGTTCTTGCATTCGCATTTTTCGTTATCATCTAACTGTTGTTGATATCGACGATTGCATCGCCGTGGGTCGCAACCACACCCCGAGTGACAAGGGCGCTGGTGACTTTGACACGAACAACTGTTACATGTGCCCGTACTGCATTTGCATTTCTGTTGCTGAAACAGACAAAACACACATACTCACAAAGTCATCCACAGCAGACGCAACGCTGATTATCATGAGGTGAACGAGATGTGAACCTCCGGAATGTCATGTAAAATTATTCCATAGTTTAAAGATCATGTATACAAAGACGTTATGCTATTGCGATGATAACAATCCGTCCGTAATTGCGTCGTTGCGTAGTGGTTAATCCCGCCTTCAAGCTGCTCTCTATGGCTGTTCACAGCTGCAACTCCACGGTTAAAACAGGAAAGGAAGAGTATTTATATAGCGCCTTTTATATATTATGCATATCTCAAAGCGCTCAGGCATGGATCACACAGTTTTACCTGCAAATACACCATGCCTGCCTTTCGTTCGTAAGCGTTCATCAGACGGCGCCACCTCTAACTGAGGTAAGAGACATCCAATTGCAGCTTACTACTCATCTATCGACCCGAAGGGATGAAAGGCTGAGTTGCCCTGGTTAGGGCACTTCTGTGGTTCACATGCACCCACACCGTGAATAACACAGGCGCCGCCGGTTCTTCCGACATCTGCAATTTCCCTGGGTACAGTTGAAAATCTTGCATTCGCATTTTTCGTTATCATCTAACTGTTATTATCCACACATGCCGATAGGCAAGGTGTGGATATATCGTTTACTGTTTGTTTAGTGTGTGTTTGTATGGATACAGATATCTCCGCAGAGGATAAAGCTAGCGACGTCACATTTTATCCGGTGGTTCGTCGGCGTCCAAGGCAGGGAATCACAAATGTCTGTGAACTTTGCTCCCCCAAAATCCCCAAATCGGACGAATCTGCCAGCACGCGGGCCATGCCCACCGGGATGTAAACATTACCTCAAAGATGCGCCGACGTATTTGTAGTCCAGCTTGAAATTTATCAAGGGTCTCCCTCATCACATCACCATCTCTGCTAGGATGTTGAACAAGTACGGAGAAAGGACACAACCTTGTCGGACTCCTGTCTTAACACAAAACCATGCTGATAGTGCTTCCGCTACTTTCACCTTAGCAAACTGTTTCCTGTACAGTTTGGCCAGCACGTCAATTAAGTGCAGATGATATCCTATGTCAATCATAGTCACCCAGAGCTTACTGCAGACTTATATTTACTAACATAACATAAAACGTTGTTGATCTGCCCCCACAGAATATTACGCCTTTTGATGACATCTGCTTTGTCATCATTCTCAGCTGATATGGTATTCCCTAAATGTGACCATCCATCTACATAATCTAAGGAGTGACCCCAACATAAAATTTAGGCGCCGACACAGAGCTAGTGACCTGCACATGTATGGTGGACAATACGTGATTAATTTTAAAAATGTTGTCCGCCATCTTGGATTTTTAAAATGCCAAATTTGAACTCCCAGTATGGTCTACATTGTCATCATACAAAACTTCGTCGTAATTGCTTGAAAGATCGCCGGGATAGGACGATTTATTGAAGTCAAGATGGCGGCCGTCTGCTGTGTTGTATTTTTATCAAAATTAGGCCTAGTTTTCGAGCACACTGATTTGTTTCGAATTAAGTTTTACACATATTTGCCAATATCTAAATCCTTTGCTAAGATATTAGTTTAATAAAAGATTTTTTACAATTTTTATTGCAGCCGTCCGCTATAGGCTATAGGATATTAAAAACGCAATTCTGCATTTCCGGTAGGGTCCAGAGTGGCATTGTGCACCACCACGTAAAAGTTCACCGCAGTATCGAGAATAATTGTGAAGATAGCAGGATTTATTGAATTCAAGCTGGAGGACGTCGGCCATGTTGGATTTTTACCGGAAATTGTTTTTCTGCACTGCCAAAGACCAACTGCATTATTCGGAATGAAGTTTTGCACATATGCGCTAAATTTTGTGCAAAAAAGACTAATACCATTGCTAAAATATTAGTTTTGTTAATTTGAAGTTGGCGGTTATCAGCAAGCTTGAATTTTAATGCAAAACTAAATGGCTGTATTGCGTGGAATGTCCACAATACAGTATTCGGCTTGAAGCGCTCGGCTATATCTAATACATTATTACTCGGGCCCAACTAAGTCCTAAACACAAACGGCATCTTGATCGCTTCAGCCATATTTGCAGAGCTCAATAGTGTGACAGACCGACAGACCATGCTATGCTGTCAGTAAAAAGTAACAATAGGCCACAACTACGTACGTAGTACTGCGCGATGCGGTCTAATAATAATTAATAACTTCAGCATATTTAGACTCTTTAGACTGGTTTCCAAGCTTTTATCATCAAACGGAACAAGGCAATCGTAGACAGCAGACTTGCATCGCAGTGTGGAATTGCACCCTTAACCAGGGTGTACTTTAAGGAAGTTTTTGGACTCCACAACACTTCCGTCCCTCTCCTCCCTTTCCGTCAACTCCCATCCCGTCCCATAATTTTTTTCCACTCCCCTCCCCTTAGAAGTAGGCCTCTTAAATCCAGCTAAGGGGTCTCTCAGCAGGTTCTGAGCAGAGCGCCAGCTGAAATTGGATTTTGGTGCATTTTGGCCTTAAAATCTGACGTGGTTATACTCCAAGCTTAAAGTAAGCCCTGCCCTTAACTATATACTTCCGTAGCTTAATAGAAGGTGATTGTAGACTTAACCCTTTAAACCCTGTTGGCCGGAAATCCGACCAGATTGATAGGCTTATATACCCGCATGGCCGGTAAACCGGCCAACGCTTATAACACCATAACCCTGTAGGCCTGTTTTGCGGCCAATGCATATATGACAATTTTACTTATTTAACACAGTTTGTGACCTACTTTTCTATTGTTTACCTTTTGTGTTTACCCAGCCACGGTGGCTTTTAGAGGTCATCACATGTGTTGATATCGAGCGGTATTTTGTCGATTCTTAGCGATGTCTAAAAGAAAACAGAGTAATGATGAAAGCAGTAGGAATAGTAAGATTCCGCGTAAACTTTCTGGACAGCAAGTTCTACATATGATAAGCAGTGAATCTGGCGATGAAGACATATCCGATGACGAATACGACGCTGACGAGCTGGAAACTGAAACTGAACCGGATGATGATGAACCAGGTGATACAGGTGAGCTGACGCTATCAGCTTCAACCATGTAAAAATAAGCGAAATAAAGTTGATATGTTATGTATTTACTAGTTATCTGATCATTTTTTTCAGTAGTATAATTCAAATAGAGTTTCAGTATGATTTTGTAGTGTGGCCTATGATAATTGATAGTTTGAGACTGCCGATCTGAACCAATTTGTATGACACTGAGTGTCAGATCGCTGGTACTCAACAGTATAGATTTGGTTTGGAATTTTTTTACTAAGCCTATTGGGGTTAGGGATAGGGTTGGATTAGTGTTAGGATAGGGTTAGTAGGGTTTAGCCTTTCACTCCACTGTGATCTGAGCCTGTCAGTTTTTGACTTGTTATTGCCAGATTGCCGACTTGACGCTAGCATCATGCATTATCGTAACTCGTAGAATGTATTGTGTCACAGATGATGTTCCGGCAGCTAGTCCGCCCGACACTGGATCATCGTCACCTGCTGTAAGCGACAGTCCTGCTGTTGTCACAAGTGGTAGACGTCGACGTGCACCACAAGTTGCATCACAACCGACGCCACTTCAAGGACAGCCTGCTGCTGTCCCAGTAGCACAAGTACCACAAGTTCCAGTGCAACCTGGAGTCGTGTGGTCAACTGATGCGTCAAAGTTTGTACCGACTCATTTCAATCCCAAACAGACAGTTGGGCCTAGAAATATACCAGATACTATAACAGCTGATAGTAGTCCAGAGGAATATCTGTCACTTCTGTGGGATGACAGTTTGTGGAAACCTACACTGGTTCTGCGAGTTGTGTAATTCAGGAGCTCAAAAAATTCTGGTTAACTTAACTAAAGTCAATAAAAAAGTTGACCAAATTGAAATTGAACAAAAAAACAATACTGCAGACATTAAAAAATTAGAGAACACATGGACAAGGTTGATATGGAGATCATCAAATTACAATTATTACATGAAGGTGTTAATAATATATCCACTAAGATGACACACTTGGCTGGGGTGGAGCAGAGGGTAGTTGACTTTCGGGAAGTTATGAGACAGCAGTTAGAAGACGAATTAGAAAAGAACGTACATCAGAACATTAAGAAGCAGGTCGATGAGTCAATGGAGAAAATGTCTGGTGATTTACAAGATGTCAGAACGTCACTGCAGGAAACAAGAACTCACGCAGATGAGCAGCGTGAGAAAGCTATACGACGAAATAATATAGTTATTAGCTCTTAGCGAACGAACAAACGAAAGTCTGCCAAGGAAAGATATGCAAGCAAAATTAATGCAAAACAGTTAGTTCAAATGGTAGGCTACCAGAAAAGGCAAATGGCCATCTACATGGTCATGGTCGCCCTGACACTAGGATAAAGGACAGCCTAACCTAGCCTCGATGTAGCCGTGTACACAGCTATAGCTACGTGTACGCTGAGACACTATGTAGGAGTTTATACAGCTGATGGTTTGGCTAAACCTAACCATGATCCTGGCCCTATTGTTATCACTATTAGACCCGACTATAAACCCTACGGGGTTCTAACGAGGTGACTTCAAGGATGTATTGACTGCCGCCCTGAATGGAGCTGCCACAGCTTGGTTCATACAAAGACATCAACACCGACATGCAGGTATGTATGGTATGGTAGTCTGTGTATGTTTAATTGTTAACGTTTTAACTCGGCTACCAGAACTAAGCTGTTAATCACTTTACCAATCCCAATGGAATGGAAAACTGGAAATTCACAGGATTTATAATTTTATTTCAACTGTATGTGCAGCCACTTTTACGCCCAGAAGAAATCTCGTAACACTCACTGAAGATGGGGTAGTACAGGCATTGCTTGAGAAGTTTCTTTACTTGGCAATACGGAATTTGTCAGTATTATCATTCTTTCACACTGTAATGTAACTACGAATGTACCAGATTTCAAGTTTTGGTAAATAACATGGTTTGCTTAAATAAATTCTACTGCAGTGAAATTTTACTGCAGTTCATTTTATTTTGGAAGTTTATTGTTAATGCTTTTCTGGGCCTATCCGGATATTACATACGACGGCAGTAATTTCCCATACTATGAGTTTTTACATTACCGTCCAGCTTCACATATGGTTTATGTTATGGAAATTTATGTCAATACTCATATGAAATATTGTTAATTGTAAATTATTCCTAATAATAAAATACTAAGGATTTTACGAAATGTACCCTGACACACTACAGTTGTGTTATATGATAAATTTCCTCATGTACATTGCCTATTCCGGCTCTTCAAAACTAATTGACTTTCTTGAGAGCTTTCAGTTTTGATATGTCACAGATTATGCTGGAGTTCGGCATCTTGTACAAATATGAACGTGACTTGCTCAAGAACCGTTACGATAACATCATGTCTAAAGTACGTACTCATTTCAGACTGGAAGGTCGCAGTGTAAGTAGTTTATTTCATAACTCTCTTATGTCCTATGCACTTCCAGTGGCTCTGATAGCCAACAAAGGCAGACAACATACTTCATGGTGTGTATAGTGTACATGGTAAACGGCTAGATTGCTGTAATAGATGGCGGCATTGCATTATTGATAATATTTTACAGCTTTCATTTGTGGCACGAGTCCTATTAGCAGAAACCGCATACGTACCAGCAGGTACTAAAGGTGAGACTAAATATGGTAATGGTGAAGGTGATGATGATGGTGAAGAAGGAGTGGCTGTGGCGGCAGGCGGTGAAATGCAGGCTGAGGAGATAAACGTATCATTAGAAGAGAGGCGATTGATATCGGAGGAAAGAAAATTAGAAGAGCAAAGAATGCAACATTTATTGGAGAAAAGATGGCAATTTGAACAGCAAAAATGGAAAGAAGAGTTAGCTTTGAAGAGTGAGCAGCTGCATAGAGAGAGTATGGCAGTGAAAGTTAAGACATGGGGTGATGCACTGAAAAATATTCTCACTAAGATGCCTACTGAGGGTATTCAGATTGTGAGTTGGTTCATTAGTGTCGAAAAGCTTTTTGACCAACTCAAAGTACCTGAGGAGTTACAGTCAGTCTTAATTCGACCTTATTTGTCTGATCGTGCTAAAATGTTGATGTCAAAATGTGACCCAACTTCTTCCGCCACTTATCATATGATTAAGAAATTCTTGTTGCAAGAATTACATTTATCTTCATAAGTGTATTTGGAAAAATTCAATACTCTGTCATATGATAAGAATGAAACTTCATCAGTTTTCAACCCGACTAATGTCACTGTTTGTATATTATGTTGAGAGTAGAAAAATCGATCGTAGTTACGAGCGTCTGATCGATTTGATTGTATATGACAGAATTAAGAGCCAATTGGCTCCTTTTCTGGCTCGACATGTGTTGGTACTTGAAGCAGCACATAAAGATGGATGGCTAGGGGTGAGTGAGTGAGTGAGTAGTTTCTTAACGGCACATAAGCACAATGTAGGCCATTTAGTGCCATTACAGGTTAAAAACCAAGAAAGAAAAAGTAACATCATAACAAAATGAAAACAATTACAAAGAATACACTAACAAGCGATTTTAAAATGTGAGATATAACCAAGGCTTTGAGCTAAGATAAAAATTAATAAACAATGTTATAGACTAT
>Ga0209780_1001715_pt1 | contig 14815 bp, 9 predicted proteins | sample WorMetexBAHAMAS2_FD_187384 | JGI IMG/M metagenome (GOLD analysis project Ga0209780, IMG submission 187384) | Marine gutless worms symbiont microbial communities from Max Planck institute for Marine Microbiology, Germany - Inanidrilus exumae... | ecosystem: Host-associated > Annelida > Digestive... | reverse complement strand
CGAAAGTTAATGCAAGTGCTGAAAATATCCATCTCTGGTACAAACACAAGCTAGCAGACGTTTACACCATTCACTGGTGCAAATTCATCAATGACTGTCCGCTGCAGCCCATGTAACATGTCAATCATCCACTAATTCAGTTCGCTGACAGTGTCTCAAAAAGTGAAAATAGGCCTATGCCCCAAAATAATCTGAAATGTTACCAAATCTCCAAAAATTTCAATCCTTTTACAGGAAGACGCAGCTGAGAAAGATGGCAATATCAAGTTTCTGAAAGGAAGTAGAAATACCACCATTTCTGTTCACATGCAACGGAAACACAAGAAAATGAATCTTTTAGTTGGTAAAATATGCCATTTGATGCACAGACATTGGAATGAGTTACATTGTGTACAAAGAACTGTATATTGTGCTCACAGTTTGTGTCTTGTGTAATTTCGTACTTTGTCTGATTTATCTGTTGTTGATTATCTATCTATCTGAAGGTCATCGGTGACATCCTTCTGGCACTTGACTCTGAAACCTGGCAATGCTGTCTCTTCTGGACCTGTCTGCAGCATTTGACACTGTAGACCACCACTCACTGCTGCAACGTCTGCGAACGTCCTATGGTCTCTGTGGCGTTGTCCTTAAGTGGTTCATACCTGACCAGCCGCACGCAGTTCGTCCGTACAAGTGCTACCACCTCGCTGCCATTACCAGTCGTGCACGGCGTTCCACAAGGATCGGTCCTCGGTCCGATCCTTTTCCTGCTGTACGTCGCCGATCTCCTGCAGCTGATAAGACGCCACATCACAGTTCATCGTCTGTCTCCATCTTTCTTCCAGCTCTCATCTACATTATGCTAGTTTCTCAAGGCTTCTTGTGATCTTGTCTACCACTATGCTGCCTCATCTCTTATGGCTACCAACGCACTCCTTCACGCTACCTCGCATGCTGCTATCATACTCGTTTGTTACTAGCATCCTTCCAAGTTATATCTGTCTCACCATAATCTCATCTATCAACATACCTTTTCGCTTGTTTTTACATGTCAGACACTGCTTCCCACAACCTTGCATACCACTACCATGCTTCGCACTTCCTCATCAACCGCCAGTATCTGTCCATTGTTACAATAGTCGACCCACTGTTTTACCTCTCAGTAACTCCTTCACACTTTAAATGTCACTGTCACACAACATGCCTGGAGTCTACCACCATTATTTATTCTTCCAGATTCAGCCAGTGTTGTCCGTAATCAATCAAGGTTTTCTGTCTACTGCCTTACTCCCTCGTTTGTTACTGGCCCGCCACAGACCGTTTTGTTTTGCTCGCTGGCGTCTGTCGTCGGTCGTCGTCTGTCGACGTCGTCTGTCAGCGTCGTCTGTCGTCGTTTGTAACGCTGCCGGCGGGCAAGTGGGCAGTCGGGCGGCCGACACTGCACGGCGGGCCAGTACGGTTACGTCCCGTTAGGGCGACACCTTGTTTTTAGTTGACAATCACACATTCCTTCATACTTCTTTCTGTGACACCACCGCGCTTTGTCCTTCCTTATCTACCGCTAGCATCTTTTTAGGTTTCGTATGTGTCTATATAATCCCGTCTATGGTCGTACTTTTTCTCAGACATTACCTGTCAGTCACTCCTTCACGCTTCCACATGTGTCACTGCTATACTTCATGCTTCCTATTTTTACAACATTACGTCATCCCGCAAGTATCCGTTTGATTACTTTGTTACGTAGAAGATACATGTCTCACTCATTTACTTACATATTTAGTGTACTAACATGTACCCTTAATGCACGCTGCACACGTATGATACACATCACATCACATATTTCAGACTTATTTTACAGTAATTTGCATCGGATTTATCAAGCTCAGTACCTTGGTAAATAATGACTTTTTATGTACATGAGAAAATGAAAAGTTCAAATTGGGTATTATTTCTACCGGTACATGTATACATCATACAAGTTCAGACAGTGACAATAGAATTCAAATAGGCCTACTGTCCGTTGACTTTTCACTTTAGGCTGGACAAAGAACAACTCCCACTTTTGCACAGCGACCAACATCATGACAGACTTGGTAAACGATGAGTGTATGGCAACAGACGGTAGCATACTATACTTCCTTCATAGCTTTTAGGTCGACTTTTCTTCAACTCTTCTGAGTCGACCTAATAAAGTGGGTCTCAAACTCAAATGTCCGTCGGTCCGTCCGTCCGTCCGTTCAGGGTATTTCACCTATTGCAAGCTCTTCACATGCGTTTTTTGTACAGTTATGCAGCAGTTGACAAGCTTTCAACTGAGTTAGAGCGTCGCACGGTTCCTCTGCAATACCTGAGCCTCTTATTCTTTCTTTTTATATGGAATGTTCCTCCTCATCAGACTTTTCAGACGACAGCAGAACCGGCGTTGCAGTGCAGTTGTTGCTTCGGTGCTTCCTGCATTTCCCTATCCATCAAATTCCAGTCCAATTAGGTCCATCATTTTCCAGTCCTGCATTTTATCGGCCCGCTGTGGAACATATATAATTAAATTCTACGATGAAATGAGCAGTGTGGTCGCTGTGTGCACAGCATGTCGAGCTGGGATGTTCCGGTGTCTGAACGGCCGGTGTCTGCAGGGTCACGTGCGTTGTGACCAGCGCGACAACTGCATCGACAATAGTGACGAGCTCAACTGCAGTATGTCTTGTGACTTCAGTCATTGCAACAGTGCTTTGTGAAATATCTGTCTTCTATTGATGATTATATCGTCAGCCGTACGATAATATTAACATCAGGCTAAAAAGGTAAAGGCTTCCCATGGTCGTTACCGAGCGTTGGGCCCGGTGCTGATCCCGGTGTACAGACAGTCAGCCCACAGGTGACTACATGTATAAGTTATCCACCCGGCGGTAGCCATTACTTTTCGCCAGGCCTACGGCTACCTTCCCAGCCGCACATCATTACCGCCCCTTGGCCGGTACCACGTTATACTGCTTGGTGACAGAGGCACATAGGTGTGAACAACTTGTCCAAGGTTGTTGCGCAGCTTTGCCCCGAGTAGGATTTGAACCTACGACCTGTTGATGGCAAGTCCAACGCTCTGCCCGTTGCGCCACCACGCCACAAATATATTACGAAACATGAAACGTCTTAATATTACCATGACAGATATGAAGTTGGTGCGTAATAATATTTATATTTAACAACTGTGATATTATAGACGTTATAGTAATTATTAATTATTACTCATTAATCTGTAACGTTTGCGCTGTGAATACAACGTACTGACGTTGCAGAGGGGCAGTGAAAATGGTCATTGCGAGAGAACATCAGCTAAAGTATGGAAAGCAAAACTGCCAGTGGCGTATAAACGAAGCTACGTAATTAATGTGCGATTTTGCGAACATGCAAAGTCGTCCACAACTCAACAGCTGAATCAAGTGTCAAACTGCATGTTCGGGAAAGACAGCAGCGACAAAGATGTCGAAGACTGACAAAAATCATCAGCGGCGGCTTACCGCAAATGTGACTCGTGATTACCAGCTGCCATCTAGACATGCACTTATCGCGCATTCGCATGTGCTGCTAATTTATCCTGTAATTTCTTTTTTTTGCATTAGGCCTGTAAATACCTCTAGACACGCATTGCATTTATGTAATATGTAGAACAACGTTCTTTTCTTCGCTTTTTGTACACCATACCCTCCCTGCATTTCCACTCAGATGATGATACGCCGTCCTGTCAGAGAGCCGATGTGAAGCAGCGGTGTCCCTTCCTCGGGAATTAGCCTAGTGAGGGTAAACAAGAAAGTTGAGGTTTAGTGGGATATTAGTGAGTGATAATGCGCTGGTTGGCAACAGAAAAAATGTTGCACCAATCACAGCTCGCTATCGCGTAGTCGGCTAACCCAGGTACTCGCGACCAGAAACGTTGTGCCGGTGTGTGCATGCGCGATTATGATGTCGACTCACACTGCAGTGAACAACAAATCGCACTCTGTCATTTTCACTTCCAGTCATTAATTATTGTATAAGTGTCGCTTGATTAACATAACATCAAGTGGCTGAAATTTGGCCAGTTGGCACCATCTCGGTGAACTAAAAACGAGTAGCTAAGATGTCGCTGACAAACCCGCGCGACGCGCTGCATCACGCAAACGGCAAAATTTTAAAACAGTCACATGACCATAACTACGCCCCTTTTGTTGGTGATATGTCATCCTGTCACTAGAATTGATATAGTCTACCTGTGTACAGAATTTGACGACTTTAGGTTCAGCCATTCCAGTGATACGATTGGAGCCCCCAAAATTTTTAATGGTTCACATGACCTGACCACGCCCCTATCAGGGACAGTTTGTCGTCCGTAGGCTGTGATTTGAACATTCAACCTGTACATCAAATTTGGAGCCTTTGCGATCACCAATTACGAATATGCATAAGGCAATGCAAAGTGTACAAATTGAGGTGGTTTAACGTGCTTAGGGGTCACCCAAGGTCATCGGTAACATAACCATTCGATAGAGTGCATACGACTTTCTATTCGAATTTAATAGAAATTATTAGGCTATCTTGTACCGTTTTCGAGATATTACCGATTATTTTCCAAAAACTAAAGAGGTCACGTGACAGTGACCACGCCCCTTTCAGGGACAATTTGTTGTCCGTAGGCTGAGACTTGCTATGGTCAACATGCACACCAAATTTGAAGTCTCTAGCTTAAGCCTTGCAGAGATATCTTAGGGGACTAAAAATTAAAATGGGTCACGTGACGTGACCACGCCCATTTCAGGGACGGTTTGTTATCTGTAGGCTGGGGCTTGCTATGTTCAACCCACGCGCGAAATTTGAAGTGTCTAAGATTATCTGCATTGAAGAAATGAAAGGCAACGCCAAATGTTAAATTTTTCGTTTTTAGCCACCCTTTGGGGACTTAGGGAGTAATGCACGGGGTTCATCTATGGCTCGATGGAAAGCACATTGTCGACTTCCTGTTAGCGATAATTGAACTTTTTCGCTAGCTCTCAAGGCTGCGGCACTATTAAGCGAAATGTATCGAATCGGCCTTTTTTAAAAAAGGTGGGTCACTTTGAGCACAAATTATAGGTAGATGGAGACGTCGCCCGCAATTCTTCTATGGGCCGTTAGATAGAGGAATGATGTAGCTACAACATTGCCGCTGGAAGTTTTCACACTAAGAAACTTTGCAGCAGACTTTTTTGACAGAATTTGAATTTTACTGGCAAAACAGCAAAATCGCGTTTTGTGCCACCCTTTAAAGGGGGACTTAGGAGTAACGTACACGGTTTATCTATGGCTCATTGGAAAGCGCATAGTCGACTTCCTGTTAGTGCCAATTGAACTTTTCGCCAGCTCTTACGGTTGAGGCGCTATGAGCGGATATTGGTCTAAATTGTGGTGTTTGAAAGGAGGGTGGGTCACTTTGAGCACAAATTTCAGGGGGAAGGGGGTCGTCCACCAACTACTCTTGACATAAGAAAACTGCATGGGTTATCACGTGGTGTTGTTTGCGTGATCCTACGTTTAGCCGTTTTGGTACAATACCGGCGTGTGACAGACAAACAGACACACGGCGACGGCTAATACCCGCCGCGTGCGTATAACAAAACTACTTATTGGTCATATACGTGTGTGTAGAGCATGATGGCTTTGTGTGATGCATGCGTGATGTACATGTATGTGTGTGGTCAGCGGTCTGCAACAATGCGACCGAGTACCAGTGTGTGTCTGACGGACGCTGCAAGCTGCTGAGCACGTGGTGCGATGGTACGCCGGACTGTCTCGACCAGTCTGATGAACGCGCCGACTGCCGTCAGTCGCTTTCTTCTCTCTAGCGTTCTGCTTGCGTTTCACTTGTCGCTGCTTGTCTTTAGCGCTGCTACAGATACTGTCATCTTCCTTCTAAATATGCTCATCCAGCAGTATCCGGTCCCGGGGTTTCGTTAAAGGCCTTTACGACGCGACGACCACCGGCTGACCACGTCAACCTGCAGTAACAAAGCGCCGTTGAAACGTTTTCCTGTGTGTGTGTGTGTGTGTATGTGTGTGTGTGTGTGTGTGGCTGTTTTGGAGTACTACAGAGGCTGTGCTTCCGTCTGGCTAATTTGTAGACTGCCTCCAGTGTTTATAGCAATTATCTCGACCGTTTCTTGCTGCAGTCTTACTGTCACTCACTTTTCTTTTTATATCGTTAGTTGACTGCTATTCTTGTCGTCATTACTGTTGTTGATAGCAGTGGTTGTCTGTAGAGTGTTTGTCGGATCAGTATCGCTGTAAAGACGGGAGCTGTATCATTCGTCAGCGGTTCTGTGACGGTCTCATAGACTGTAGCGACGGCAGCGATGAACCGTCGCCTTGCTGTAAGATTCACCTGACCTCTCCCAGTCTGTTCGTCTGTCTCCGTGTTCACAGTACAGTCAGCGATCAATCGTGAAAGCGTGAGCCAATGGCTGATATTTGGCCAATTGGCACCATCTTCACAAGTGGTCGAAGAATTTTGATGAAAGGCCACATCCCATGTCGTGCCGTTATTGATGACTGAATGATCCGTTTTGCCGCGTACACCGCAGCAGAGACTCCCAGTGCTTTTCGATGGTCTGGACAATGCCCGCGGGGATCTCGACCCTCGTGTGATATGTGGTTTCTTGGGACCACCCGAGTCAGCTCACAAATGGTATTTCGATCGCTTCAGCCGTTTTAATAGGTTTGAAACAGCAAACGTGACCTTCAAGGTCACTCAATGGTATTGGTATTGATGCCTTTCGACTGGCCAGATATGATTTCCTATTAGTCTTCCATTGCAACTATGTCTCTTTCTTACGTTTTCGAGATATTATCAGATATTTCCCAAAATTTAAAGAGGTCACGTGACCCTGAACACACCCCCTTATAGGCGCCGTTTGTCATTCTTGGGCTAGGACTTGCTACGGTCATTTTGTCTACCAAAAATGTGAAGTCACTAACTCCACCCATTACGAAGATATCTATGACGACGCAAAATATAGAAAATGGGGTGGTTTGGGTAGTTAGCGGTCACATAAGGTCATTGGATATAGCACCGTTAATAGAGCGCATATGAGGTATTCTTTGTCTTTCATAGCAACTAAACTAACAATGTCCCTATCTTGCGCCGTTTCTGATATAAGCTTGCAAACATGTGTATCGAGATATTTGTCGAAAATCATCGATTTTCACCCACTTCACCTGTATTTGGCGCCCCCATTTGGGGTGACCAAATTCGAATTTTGCCTAGATCTTTGGCGTCCGAAAACTGTAGTTCCGGACTATTATAATGCGCTGTTTACGTTGCCTATGTTTAGCCGTTTACGTGAACCCGACTTGTGACAGAGGATAGACATACGACCACAGCATATATCTTGCTAGCAAGCGTTGCGAGGTAAAAAACGAGTTTGTTGTTGCTGCCGATAACGCACACACACACACTGGACTAGAGTGACATGTTGGTGTGAGCGACAGGTGTAGGTTGTGGTCAGTAGTAAATGAATGCGGCTGATGTGATTGCAGGCAGTGCAGCGCAGTGGACATGTACTGATGGTCAGTGCATCAACATCAGTTCTCGCTGTGACTTCGTCTCCGACTGTCGCGATGCATCTGATGAACACAACTGCAGTACGTTGTGCATACTTTTACATGCTCAATGACGCCGTGTAAAAACTCTGGATTTTCTTTACACTTTTATTACCGCGTGACGCCATGCTAGCGCGATATATGCTAATGCTATGGTTCTGTGTCCGTCTGTATGTCCGTATATTTGTCCGTCACAAGCGGATGCTGTGTCATATCACACAAACACACGTTGCCGCATGATAGCCCAGGAACTAGTTTTCGCTCACCAAAGATCATGATGAAATTCCAATTGAATCAGTGGGTCATCTCCGATGGGGCGGCAAATACACGTAGAGTAGGAAAAATTTGCGACTTTCGACATACCACTCGCTATGGCTTGGAATCGATACAAGATAGGGACATCAATAAAATGATTTTTTCAAGGTGGCGGCCGTTCAATTTGTGTTGTGCGATGTGCTGTGCTTTTCGTTTATACGTATGGTAAATTATCGTTGAAAACACTGAAGAGTGTTGTATCGGATTACTACTCTGCTGAAGTTCTTTCGGAAGCAAAAGTTCAGTTGGCTAGCGATATTGACAAACTCAGTTTGACAGTACAACGACCTCATGCCGCAACGCCGTAGTGTCGATGGTCGTGTGCTTAGTTTTGTAGATGATAACAAACTTATTGCTAAACTGCCTAAATTGTTGCCAGTAGCCCCAATTCTATGCTGAGTATTCGACCATGTGATGGGGATATGAATATTACTATGAACGTACTGCGCAATCTTGACATACATGATGGACTTTGGTTTGGCACTGGCCGCCATTAGTCGTGAGATAAACAGTTTGCAGAAAGGTGTGTAGACAACCACACCTGTTTGATCCCATGGTCAACACAACAAGCGTCGCAGCTCGTGATGTCAACAAAACCGGGGTTAGCTTGTTGACTGAGGTTGGCAGCTCCTGTAGCTCGCAGCGTGCACACGATATTCCTGTGACTGCGGTCTCTAGGCCTATTGGTTGAAAATCGCCGATTTTAACTTACCCCTTTTATTCGAATTTCGCCGAGATCTTTGCGTCAGAAAACTTAAGAGTTTCTGAGCCATCTTACGGCATTGTTTTCGTGATCCTGCTTTTAGCCGCCCATTTTGGTAGAATTTAGACGGACGAACACAAGACGACATCACAGCTGAGCATACCGTGCTACCATAGCGTCACGTGGTAATGAGAGAAAATTATGCTGCAGACTAGTGCCGCTGCAGCTTGATTAGAACGTTGTCGTATAGTGTGCGGCGTGTACGCGGCGTGTATGGTGATGACTGTTGATTGTTGACTGTGTCAGCTGAATACACGTGTTCTGATGGCACTGTTGTCCGTCCTACTGCTCGCTGTAACGGCTACGTCCAGTGCTCAGACGGCGCCGATGAACACAATTGCAGTGAGTCCATCTGTTCACTCTACTGTCTGGATGCTTCCTGCAATGACAGTTGGCAGGGCCTGGTTTTGTCTAAGAGGGGCCCTGTTCGGAAAATATGTTGGGGCCCGTCTCTGCCTTAATACCGTTGCCCAGTTGCCCGCCTGCTTTTGCACACAGAGTTTTCACATCGACATGTAAGCCTATTGCATACCCGTGCTACCGCAAGCTGGTAAAAGCCTGACATATTTTAAGACTAACCTTTTTGCAATTTTCTGGAACCTTGGACACTGAGGAAATCTGGCAGGATAGGGTGTGTTGACTGGGGCTAGGATTAGGGGATGGAGTCAACCGTCAACGTGTATTAGAGTTCAGGTTAGGGTCAGAATTCGTTAGAGTTAAGGACAGGGTCAGGAAATGGGCCCCGTTTGGGGGCCCCTTTGTGTGGGGCCCCTGTTCGGTTGAACATGCTGAACATGCGTACATCCGCCTCTGACAGTTGGTGTATGTGTGAAGATAGAGTGGAGTAGAATGGAAGCGTGAGTGTTGTTGGAACGCAGCGTGCAGTGGGCGGCAGTTCGGCTGTCGAGGTCGTCCGTGTGTTGACGTGAGACGGCGATGTGACGGCGTGTTTGACTGTCCTGACTTGAGCGATGAACGCAACTGTACGTGCAACAAAAGTAGTCGCGTCGGTCTGTGCTCGACCAATCAGCTGTGTGTCCGACGTTGTGACGGAATCGTCGACTGTGATGACTACAGCGACGAACTCGGCTGCGGTTTGTGCTCAGCTCGTCTCACGTACATCGTCATCGTCTACATTGCCAACGCATGCAATGTTCACAACTGTTGAAATACTCTCCAAATCGATGCAAAACCGTTGCGTATAGTATGCAGTATATCTTACACAAACACAAGTATTATGCTGCGTTCCAATTCAGCTGGTGAACTCAGGATCACGAGATGGTAATCACGAGTTCACGACTTGCGAATGGAACACACCTTTTTCTCAGATCGTCGATTTCGTCATCATGAAGTCATTGTAGACCGAAAGCACAGTATCACGCAATGAAGCTTTACAATTGACATTTCTATTAAGTTCAATAGTGGCAGTCTGATGTGGTTAATTAACCAAAATATTGTCGAATCGTATTAAAATACTGAAAAAAATCGACTTATAGCTAGATACTCACCTTGATTATCATAAACCGCCGCCATCTTTAATCACAAAGTGGAGAACTCGAGTTGGACGAACCCAACTCGATTTCACCGCCCGTGAACTCGTGTTCACCAGTTTACGAGCCCAGAGGACTGCAGCATTTTATTCACCCCTGTACGGATGGGAATTGTGACGTATTGCAATCATTGTCTGTATGTATGCATGTTTGTTTGTTTTTCTGTCCGCTGGCATATTTCAATAACCACATGTCCAAATTTCACCTAATTTTCTGTACATGTTACCTGTGTCTTTGACACACGTCCTCCTGTGACGACACTGCAATACTTTGTGTACTGCCGGTTTAGTGGATGACATCATATTATTACATAATGGAGCACATAGGCCTGAATCAAAGACGATGCGTATTTTTCGTCTACTTCGCCAGGTGACGGCACCAGTCGCATGTCAGACAACGTTGCTTGGTCGACTTTGCCATCTGGTGGCAGCGGAGGCGAAGTCTGCTGTCTGCGACTGCATTTTGTTATTTATTTGGAAATATCAGCATATTTGTGGTCGATGTGTGAGACATCATGTACTGTGAGGCGGCGGGCGACACGCGTGAGTGAGCGGTCTCTCATCTGACTGTTTGTAGTCGTCTCAACGTGCTCTGTCAATCAGTTTCGCTGCTCGAACGGTCGCTGTATATATCGCGGTTGGGTGTGTGATCGCCAGGACGACTGCGGCGACGAAAGTGATGAACTCAAATGCAGTGCGTTTACTTCTGCTCACGATAACTATCAACTACATATATTAATTCTCTCGTGTTGAGCTGCGTTTTGTCGTCAACTCATAATAAACGAATATTGTATTGTATTGTATTATATTGTATATTGTGTCTCAGAACAACACACTTGATTTTTATCATACATCTAGTTCCCGTGTGACAAATGTAGACTGATTTTCAATTTTTTCACTATAGCATCGTAAGGAAATTTTGTATGTGTGTTTCAAGGCTTTCCACGTCACCGTAAACGTGTTTCGAAATTACTTTGTAAAACTGGAAAATTCTACTTATGTCAATTTCAGTGATATTTTTGCATTTGAGACCTCAGAATTCATCTTACCAGATATGTGGTAGTCTAACAGCCTAGTTCTGAATCCTAATAACCACAGTGTCTGGAAAACAATGCAGCAGTGATCAGAATAGGAACCACAATGTCAGCAAACTGAAATAGTTAGGCCTACTAACTGACGTTCAGTGAATGGCACAAACATCTACGAACTTCTGTTTGTTTGTACTAAACATGGAGCACTTGATTTACTTTTTGGCCTATTTATTAGACAGAGATGAACTGCAGTAGGTAGCAGCTGCATACTTTGTCACCATCTTACATCAATAATGCATATTTGTCGCAGAAATTTCACGGAGTTTGTCATTAGCCAATCATATTCTGAACGCCGTTGCGTTATGTTCATTCTGTACTTCATATATTGTGCAAAAATTTAGTAATTCGTTACTTTGATATTTATGATAAACATCATCTGGAAATTATTATCTGAATGTTGTTAAGTTTCGTTAAACGGGGGCGTCAATCAACCGCAGTTGGGTGGGGTAAGTTGCGTTTTTGCCAGTCGAGAATTCTACCACTCAGACACTGTACCGCCGAAAATTTGTCACTATGCGCATCTCTCTTCTTTCTTACCTACAAAGTTCTCACAATTACCCAATTCCAATACCTTCATAACCTCATCTCTGTTCAATATCCTCGTAGTACTCGCTCTTCATCCGTCGTTACTCTTGCTCGGCCACCTTCATCATCCTCTCTTAAAATTACTGATCGCTCCTTTCGGTATGCTTCACCTTGTCTCTCGATCTCTTCGTCAACCTCATTCTAGTACCAGTTCCTTCAGTTCCGACTCACCCACTACTTCATCTATCACTTCTTCCTCTTCAAACTCTTCTGTTTCACCACTCTGCTGATCCATAACTCCCTCTCTTTCACTCCCGGCTTAAAACCTACCTGTTCCCTTCGCAAATTCTATCCCCCGTAGTTCCACTTCTTCCTCCCGGACTGCCTTCACGGACTTTTGCCTGCACCGTTTCTTCTGAGCTAATCGGTTTTTGCTTTTAGTTTTTCCTCAATTTTTTGTTTCTGTGACGTGCGCTAGACTAAGCTGGCCTTTTTGTCAGCTTCTGAGCGCACGTAAATATATCGTATCGTATCGTATCGTATCGTAGCGCATAGATTGATGCTGCGGCGGAGTGATGCTGTTATGATGTCGTCAACAAAGCTCGACCGTCGCAAATTTATTTATAACACGTCGGTCGTGACACAGAATGTCTGCGACTGTTGAGCTCCTGTAAGCAGCCGAATAAAAAGTGGATGTTGAGAAAGTGCTGTTGAGGCTAACGCTCGATCGTTTGCGTTAGCCAATTTTCTTGTTTGCTATCAACGTAGGCCTATCTGTTTGTCTGTTATTCTGTCTGCTGGCATGTATGTATCAAACACCACACGTCCAAATTTTACCAAATTTTACCTGTGGCCGTGCATGGCTCTGTCCTCCTCTGATGACAATGCAATATGTTGTGTACCTCCGATTTTGTAGATGACGTCTTTTTTCACTTAAAGGGCCAGAATGAAAGACGACGCGCGCGTATTTTTCGTGAAGTTCGCTAGGTGTCGCCACCGAGGGCAGGCTTGTTGGGCGTGAGGTTGATTGTCGCGCTATAACGACCGAGCGGTCGACATTGACACAAATGAAAATGTAGTGAGTTAATGTTGTCTGTTGTCAGAATGTGCGTCGACTGAGTACGAGTGTAGTGACGGCAAGTGCTTGGAGCGAGCGTGGTTGTGTGACGGACACAAGGACTGCTCCTCGGGTGAAGATGAACTCAACTGCAGTACGTTGTGCACTGCTTGCTTCTGAAAAACACTTTTGAAATCATCCCTGAACTCCTACGTACTACGTTTTGGTGTCTACGCTTACAGACTCATACGCCGCTTTAAATTAAGAGCCGTTTATACTGTTTGGCGAATTAGGCCTATAGCTGGTCGCTCCTTCAGTTTATTTCCATTCTTCGTCTGTTCTTGACTGCGGGACTGCCTTCACAGACTATTGCCCGGACCGTTTCTTCTGAGCTACTCTGTTGTTGTTTTTTATTTTTTGTGCCGAGCGCTACATTAATCTGGCCACTTCGTCAGCTTTTGAGTGCACGTAAATCTACCGCATCGTACTGTATCGTATCGTATGTCTTCGCCACCCGACAGTGTCGGCGAAGGCATTGTGTTTTCTGGCTGTCTATTCGCCGCGTTCGTTTCGTTCGTCCGGACAGATCTTGTTACCACGATATCTCAAAACGGCTTGAGCAATCTAGATGAAACTTACAGTTTATATTCACTAGCCCCTAATGAAGACCTGTTTAGATTGTGGTGGTGAAAGGTTAAAGGTAAGGTCAAGGTCACAGCAGGCGGTCAAGTTGGTGGGCGTCGAAGTCCATCTTGGATCAGTGTGGCATCGATCTCATTTGCTCATGTTTACTAACCCATGTGTTGCAATTGATGTTGTTATACGTAGGCGAGTGAACAAGGCTGTATCCCTCTGTTAGTCATACAACAGTAGTTCATAGGTTACATTTTTCGTTACTAGAATGTTGGCAATTAGGCCTAACGGGTCAATTCCCAACCTGATGGCCGCACAATATTTGCAGTTTCGACCTTCGCAACACCATTTATGATCTTCTGACTTGCCATGCCAATTGCCAGCTGTGAGTGTCGTTGGTCTGTCGTCAGTATTACGTGCCTTCGTTGATAAGTAGCTAATATCTGCCTGTGGAGTCTCTAACTCAAGATCACGATCAGATGACAAAGCACACTCGATGCATCTACAACATGCACGCTGAAGGTCTGTCGATCAGCAGCAGTGGCGGGGTGGTCTTCAATTGTATAAGACGGTATACCACGGTGAAATCTTGTACTCTTTATCCACACATGCCGATAGGCAAGGTGTGGATATATCGGTTACTGTTTGTTTGTAACTTTGTGTGTTTGTACGGTTACGGATTTCTCCGCTGAGGATAAAGCTAGCGGTGTCAAATTTTGCATGGCGGTTCCTCGGCGTCCTGGGCAGGGAATCTCCCATTTTCGGGGACTTTGCTCCCTCAGAAGCCCAAAAAATCGGACGAATATGAGCCTAGCCTAGCCTGTAGGCCTAGACTGACTGACGTCAGAGCGATGTGCTATTTATAGTTCAGTGAGCGCGCAGGCCAAACGCCGCGCTCGAGATGCGATGTTCGTGAAATCGCGCGGCGTGTGGACGTAGGATCGGCATGTGTAGATATACGGCCGTCCCCAAAGACGTACGTACTTGTTAAAATCATCATTCATTTGTACGACGAAATCCACATCACGTGGGAAAGTTTCAAGAATGTCGGTTGACAGATGTTGGAGAATGTGCTTTCAATACAAAATAAAATAAATATAGTTGTCTTACTCCGACGCTATTGCTGAAGCTGGCAGTGGGCCATTAAATAAATCTTGTTACTGCTATGACGACAATGCGCTTTTTGTCTCAGCGCAGCCCAGCCCACACCTCATCATTTGACAGACCGACGAGAGTGCCTAAGTGCGCCCGCTACAAAGAGTCTATATATAGTCATAGAATATCAGTAGTATATA
>Ga0209780_1001714_pt1 | contig 14818 bp, 9 predicted proteins | sample WorMetexBAHAMAS2_FD_187384 | JGI IMG/M metagenome (GOLD analysis project Ga0209780, IMG submission 187384) | Marine gutless worms symbiont microbial communities from Max Planck institute for Marine Microbiology, Germany - Inanidrilus exumae... | ecosystem: Host-associated > Annelida > Digestive... | reverse complement strand
TCTATTGGTATACGTCTGCAGAGGGACCGCGCGACGCCACCGGTATATTATATAACTGCGAGGTGGAAATTCTGTAGCAGATGCTAAAATTCAAGACTTCATGCGCAGTACTTGCCAATCTATCGTATAATTTGTTAAACGAAGTAGGTTTGTCTCTTTTTCGGTATTTTAAAGTAGGCCTACGTGTGTGCGATATCGTCGTTAACAAGTTCACGTTCGCTATCTCATCTCCTGATGAGTTCTTGTTTATATTTCATGCCGTCGTGCGCACTAACATCAAAGTATAACTGTATATATATGGCCAGCAAAGCTGGCTGATTGCAGCCATCCACTGAATTGCGAGGTCTATTAACTATACCTATTATTCTGTTAAGGCACATAATAATGCTTGCTTGTTTTCTTGTTCCTGTAAATCTCACACTCTTATCAGTGGGTTAAATGGCTGTGGACGTTAACATTTACTTTTTGTATCAAGGACTCTGTTAAAGTAAGATTGTAGTAATGTGCATTGGGTATTTGTTTGCACTTTAGTACGGCGGCGGTTGATTTGTCACTAAGCAGCGACATCATACGTTTGAGTGCTCCGACAGTTGATTTAGGTGGTCAAATGTGTTGCATTAAGCTTGCATTTCAGTATTTTATAGTTTAAGATATCCATTTAAGTGAGAAACTGGCAATATAAACCATGTGCAGTTATTTTGTATTTCTTTGTATTCTCATATATAATTTGCACTGTTACCATACAATTGGTACCCAAATCAACTGTATTTTCAAACATTACATTCTGTAATAGTACTGAGGCCTCAAAAAATTAAACATACGTACACAACTACAAGCTTCCTCTACTATAGAAAGTCGTCAAAAATTCAAAATGAAAACATGACAAACAAAAACATGAAAACATTGAACTTTCTTAGCTCCCACTTGTGTACTGTTCAATCACCATCATTTTTGCCACAGTAACTTTTTCAGATCCAAACACCAGTTTCACTGCTATAGGCGACTGAAAACAAATCCACCATGGTAGTATGATGGTACATCGTGTTAACTTTCGTTACATACTAACTGAACTGACCAACTTTCACACATCAAAGTAGCATGACATCACCCGGTTAATTGTTTATGGGGCTATATCGTGCCTTCAGACTTCAGGGTACTAATTTATCATTATGATTTGTCATAAAAATTATAGACGCCGATTAAGTTTTGAGTAGATTAACTAGAGCTCACCAATGTTAGTAAGATAATAAACTGAAGATAGAAATATCTGTAAATTGTGTAATTATAGGCTGTAGATGGCTAAAGCCAAGTTGGTAAATTATAGCCTAACATTGATTTTAAAGATAAATTCTTATATTTCACATTTAAAAATTATAATTTATTAAACAAACTGACATTTTTGATGAAATCTATAAAACGTTTACTTTGCCCTTGGTTAGGGGGCAAAGTATTGCGATCAGCGTGTTTGTTTGCTCACGTATCTCAAAAACCACATGCCCATAGTTCACAAAATTTTCTGTACATGTTAGGCCTAATGGTGGCCATGGCTCAGTCTTCTTCTTACGACAGTGCAATATGTTACGTAATTCCAGTTTTGTGCATTGTGCATGCTTGCGTCTACTGGCCAACTAATTGGCGATTAATTTGCAGTGTAAACACCAGCCCTTGAAATTTTGCAAAATCATGCCTCTACGAGGTGACTATATTCCAAAAATTAGTAAATCCACAGTTTCTGGGGTCCCATACCCACATCGTGCACCAATCGAGGTGAAAATAGGCATCAAAGATGGGTGAAGACCAAAAAATGACATGTGGGTAAATGCAGTGTTGTCTGTTTACCATGCAAGAAATCCTGCCAGTAATAAGCATGTCGACAATTATCACACGTAAAATAAGCTGTACACCTTAATGGAGAAATGAAACTGTTCTGTAGACCGGCGTTCATCACATTAGCGAACAAAAGTTAGTGTAATCGCAACAGTCACTGAAAACATTACGGGAACAAGCAGACGTTAGCTGCAGTCGATATGCATTATTGGTCATGACAGTGTTTCTCATAAATATCTTTGAGAAGTTTAAGGTTCGCTGCATCACAGGCTTCTTTCATCCGCGATGCCTGCTTCCACCTACATTATGCATGACAACAGGAGCATCAGACGAACAACTGCCATGAAAAACGTGTCAATATTGCACAGTGAGTTGCTTTATGTCCCACCCACAGGGCCAGCACTCGCCTACAAACGTGTAGCCACCGAAAAGGGGGACCAACGAATATGGCCGCCAGTCCGCCACTATATGTATAAATAGCTATAATGCAGAGGCTACTAATATGGGCGAAGGTCTTTCGTTCTAAACTCTAGCTAGCTTACGCAACTGAAAACGATACCGTGTTATCTTATCGTTATTGTAAACTTTCGACATGTATACAACAAATAACTGGTCATGTAAATTGTTTTGGATGAAAATTAAAATGTTAAATCAATTAATGTTATGCGAACTTATGCCCGTTGGTGACAACGTTGTTGCTATGCGATGTAAACAAACCAGTTGCCCGAATGAGACATGGTTGCAATGGAAATCTAACAGGAAATTGTATGTGGCCTATCGAATGACAATATTGCCAATGCCCTTTAATGACCTTGAAAGTCACTTTTGCTGCCTGAAACCTTTGTTCTGATACCTCGTGAAACACGGCATGAGTTTAGTAACATCGCACAGTCCCTCTGCAATAGCTGAGCTTCTTGTTTTCAGTGATGTCATAGCCAAACTCAGCACACAAAGAATCAATTAAATACAGAAACAAAACACATAGTCAATAGTTTGGAGCCACGGTAACTGCCTTTAACTTCATAAAACAACATACGGGCAAAACATTTTGTCAATGCATAGGCAATGCCATGAATGTAAAGATGGTATGGCGAGTGCAAGGTGCTGGTAGGGTGGAGTGTGGGAAGGTCGAATCTACGAAAATGCTCATTTACAAGTTTGCTTCATAGTCATTTAGAGTGACAAGAAGAAATCACTAACAACTGTAACAACATGTACTCTAGTAATGGCACAGCAAAAAACAACGTTGTGGTAGCACGTTAAAACTGGCATAGCAGTTGTCATGCCATCCATGCCCATGGCAACATCAACATGTCAACTTAACTATCTCAAGTTCTGCCGTCAACGAATGTCTGATGTGTTACAACAACACAACTTACTGCTGCCGAATCTGTTTCCACCGTTTCATGTGACTCAGCAGCAAATTTTCTGGTGCAGGCGCTTGTTTCTGATCCTGATAAATAACAAACAAGCAGCAAAGGCTGTGTTTCAGCAGTCATATCTGACTCCTGCTGACCACTGTCATCACGTTGCTTGTGGCTTTGCGTATGTCATCCAGCCAAAACCACTTCAGTGCTAGAGAAGAGCATGTAGCAGCCCTTATACTGGGAGTGCATAGCATTAACCAGTGCCTTTTGCCGCGCATGCTAACAATACTGCTAAAAAGTATCACCAATATTCAAAGACAATATTGGTTTCGAAGGTAGGCCAATCACCAATACCAATACCAAAATTCAGAAGTATCACCAACAGCAATATGAATATTGATATTGACAGTGCTGATTAGCCTATACCAATATCCACTAGTGGTCTGGATTTAGCTGGAACGACCATGCATTGAATAGAGAAGACTCTGGAGAGAAAATGTGCACGCATTGCAGCAAAAGAAAGGTGACAAACAAAAACAACACTGTACACCTGTAGGCTTGTACTATCACTAGCTCAGAGCAGCTATGGTAAATATCGTTGTAAGAAGCTGACACAAAAAAGTGTTGAAACAAGCCATACTAGAAGGGCGTTCCATAGAGCGCATACCTCCCCCACCGGCCTTGACCTTCCAAAATTTAAGCACCTCGTCCCCTGTGGCCAAGGGTATGACTGACAAGTTTGATGACAATCGGACTTGAAATGGCGCCATGAAGTTGTTCACTAACCTACCTATATATCTACTGAAGTGGGTGAAAACATAATCAACCATCACCTTTGGTTGGGGATGTAACAAGTTCTGGTTGCTGTACACTAGTGGCCATGCAATTACAGGTAAGCCATCCCTAGTCAGGTCACGCAAACTATTTAAATTTTGGTGGGCAGCAACCACATCTCTGGAACGGCTGAAGCTCTGAAGCTACAGTCCTCAAATTTTCCACATAAGTAAACTATATCAGGTCCTCGCACAGACCACCCCTAAAAGACAATGACAATGCTCAATGGCAATCCAGTGTTACAAGCAGAGTACACCTTCATATTATGGTAGCTGACAAGGCTATAACCAGGAAGCTGGGTAACTAACATAAACAAGGAAATCGTAGATATCAGACTTTGCCTGCAGTCTGCAATCATACCCTTAACTCTGTGTACTTCCTTAACATAAGTCACATTAACGCTAAATGAACTTTGCTTTCCTATGTCCCTGCATCAATACATATTTGTTTCTTGGCCCACGTACACCGTTAACATAGTAACAATAGCAACGGCCACGTTCGTTTCGGTAATTATTCTCATTAATCATCAAAATAAATTTCTCCATTCCTCTTTTACTTCAGTTTGCGAGTATTTCGAAACAGAGTCAAAATTACGCCCTTTAATATTCAGAAATTGAACTGTGTCCGACTTTACTGCAAATAAGTCCTTCGTAGCTAAATTCATACCGTGATACGGCATATTGTAGAAAAAAATGTCATCCACAAAAACTGAAGTACACCGGTACACCCCCACTTGTCCAACGTGTGCAATCAAGCGTCTGCCCCTGTCATGAGCCGCTGCATGGACCAGTTCAATTCGCAATTACTGGGGTTATTTGGCTTGTTGGGCACATATTTTCCCCTTTGGGGATCGTCACCTCCACGTAACACACTGTTCCTCGGGCCAAGCCCACTCATCATCCCAAACGGCATCTCAATGAGTCAGCCGTTTTTGTATGGGTCCCAAATGCTCTGCTGCTTTATGATGCATTATCAATGGAAAAAAACAAAATTGCCCCTTCCACCAAGCCACAGCCATAAGCGACAAGCATAAAACATTTGGTAAAGATTGTGCATGTGGTATGGTAGATATCCTCACAGACAGACACACACACACACAGACGTGCTCATCACAATACTTTGCCACTGCTCCCGCGGGTGAAGTAATAATAAAATTCGTCAACAGTTGACTGTGTAACAATTTACTGCACTTAAATGACGATGTATTTTGATGCTACTGAATAAACAGATGCTTATTTTGACACTTCTGACAAAGTATCGACGGTATCGATTGGGAGGAAAAAAGTATCGCTGAAGCAACTTCATCATTTCTGTGTAAAAGTATTACCAATACAATACCGACAAAGTATCATAGATCCATTGCCTATTGCCATCGATACCATGATTAACAAGTCTGCGTTTTGCCTTAAGTAACAACAGATATCAGCTAATGGTGGCACAGTAACATGTTAACTGATCCTATAGTTAAAGGTATTAAAAAGATAGCATCTACAGCACTGCAAGTTATACAACTTGTGGCCAGATCATGAGGTGGTCACAAGTGGCAAGTGGCAGTTTACAGACACGAACCCATGGCACTATGTGGTCACTGCCACTGGACCAGCTATCACACATACCACCATCCAAATAAGCTGCCCACAGTCCACAGTAAGTAAGCTAAACCACTGCAAACAGGGAGACAACTCTAGAACAAGAGTAATATGAAGAGCTTACAGCGTGGATATCCAAGTGTGACTCAGTAGATGGCATTGGCGCTGGAATCCACATGTTAGCACATCCAGCTTCCAGTTTGATGCTGGGTGGAACAGGCAGACTATAGATATCATTGGAATCATGCTGATACAATGACACATCAACAGATACACATTTTATAAATATGAGTTGCATGCAAATATTAGAAAAATATCAGATGAAAAATATCACATGTAAACAAGTACATCAACTGACTGCTTGTCAGATGTCAATATGCTCATTTTAAGTGTGTCATTTTACTCAAACATGCACTAGACATTACGTTGTATTTATTTCATTGTATGACTGACTAAAAAACACTAAAACTAGAGAAATGTGCAGTCGTATCGACATGCAGACCCACACCATGCTCTAGATTAGGGTTAGGATGTGACCTTTTGACCTCAAGGTCAGTGCATGCTGATGTCCTATATACCTACCGACTTTGGTGCTGCTAGCTCAAGCCGTTTTCATTTTATAGCACAGACAAACAAGGAAACAAACAAACAGATGTAACTAAATGCCCTATCCCACGCCGGCAGCTATGCAGCTGGCGTGGGTAATAATAGTGGCAGTATTTTATTGTCAAAAAATTGCGAACCACTGTGCAATGTATGATGTCATTAACACCAAGGTGTAGCCAGTGATGTACTCAAGGCATTTTCTGAGGCAGAGGCAGGGACTATTCAGGCAGAACTGCCAAGGCGAGGCAGTGAAAGCTGGGAATAAGGCAAGGCGAGACCGAGGCAGGAACCCCGAGGCCGAGGCACAGCTAAAGGAGACTGAGGCTTGAAAAATAGAAATATGAAAAACACAAAATGCACTAGAGACGCAAAACCAGTAAATTGTACAATGATAATGTGTGTGTCACTTACAACAATTAAGACAGAGAACACATTTTCCAAATGCATTCAACGCAATACAAATCACTGAAATGTAACTAACTCATGTGCTGCTAACAAGATCAAGGCAGAAACTTTGAGACTAAGCCTCTAAGTTGAGCCAAAAATAACGAGGTTGAGCCGAGGCACTTGGTTCGAGACCAAGGCAAGACCGAGGCAGAGGGCTGCCGAAGCAGAGCGCAGACCAATACAAGCAAAAAGATGCCGAGGCTGCCTCGAGGCAAGACAGCTGCCTCGAAGACTAAATCTCTGGATGTAGTACACTGCAGGCTCCTCATTTAAGACAATGAAATTCAGTACTTGTCCATAAGAACAGACATCGAAATGGACAAGATCAACCTAGTTGACTGTGCCCTGTATACCCTTCCAGAATTTCATGAAAATACATCTGTAACTTTCTGAGTACCACTATTGACGGACACACACGACTCCAGTGATTACAGTTAGGGCTGTAATTTTTTGGCAGCCAAAAATCAGAAAATTTGCAGTCCACTCGCGGCCAAAAACGCCAAATTCGCTATCGCAATAGCGATAATAAAGGGCCAAATCCTTCTTTCAGACGTAAAATTAAAACACGGCCTTCGTTTTCAATATAAAGTAAGTAAGTAAGTGAATTTGTGTTTGCGCAGCAGTCCTTACAGCCTAAGCTGTCACATAGGCGCTTTGCTAGTGTTTCGTATGCTCTGCAGAACCGTACAGTTTTCAAACGTGCATAGAACTGAGTGAGTGTCAGTGATGGGTCACGAATTGTCAATGGGACTAAGTTCCACAATGTCGGTCCAGAAACAACAGAACATCTTTGGCCATTATCTCGTTGTTCTGGAATGTGGTACTGCAAGTTCACCGCATGCAGCAGAATGGAAATGACCACAAAAGCTTGACAAAAAACATTAACTAGAGATAAATCGTCAGTGAATGAGTAACGTCAATTCAGTCAGTACATTTTAGTCAGCAGCAATAGTCATTAACTAGCAGTAAACCTGTTTTTCATCCGGTGGCTCACTGCATGAAGGCTGTTCTGTGGAAGCTGGCAACTGAGATAGATTGCGTATCCAAGCTCGGCAGACGGGATACAGAGGAGCGTCGTAACTGAACTGGGCAAGATCAACACTGCGGTCGAATAGTTTCATGACGTACGAGTCTAGCACCACAGCCAACAAGGAGAAGTCAGTGTAGAAGTCACAAACCACACACTGAACAACACTAACAAGAACCAACCAAATCACTGTTCTCCATTCCCTTTAAAAATATTATTGATCTTCGCACACACATCTATCTTCTTCATCAAACATCAGCACAGCACAGCTATGCGAAACACAATACTGGTATAACAATTCTGTTAGCATGTCAGTCAGTGACGTGCTGCTATTGCACTAAAAACGACTAATCCTGTGCAGCAGCCTATGTGCTCCAGTTTCCTCACCCCAAACATCTTGGATAAATTCCGATGGGGGTCATCTGCAAGGGAGGAGCCAAATACAAGTGGGGCTAGCAAAAATAGAAATTCCTAACAACTATCTTTCTATACCACAGAAACAATGTAAGATAGACTAATTACTACCAAACAATAATAGAAAGTCACATTTGATCTCTTAAAAGTTACGGTTCCGATAACTACCTTACTTTGTAAATTTTGAGTTGGCCTTCCTGTGTCTTGGATAGCAGGTCAACTCGCAAACAGCAGAAGTCAACTTGCTGCTGAATAAGCTCACCTACAAGTCCATCTGGCGATCCTGACCCTGATCACACCCATTTTAGGGGAGGTTTGTCATCAATAAGCTAACTGCATGCAAAATTTGACGATTCTAGCTTCAGCCGTTCCAGAGATATCATTGGGGGCCCTAAATTTAAAATGGGTCACCTGATCCTGACCACACCCCTTTAAGGGTGTTCTGTCATCCTTATGATGGGCCTTGAAATAACCTACCTGTATACGAAAGTTTGACCACGCTGGCTTCAGTGTTCCACAGATATGGTTCATGTCCACCAAATTTTATAAATTTATATGGCTCACATGACCTGACCATGCCCCTTAAGGGATGGTTTGTCATCTGAGGGCTGGTGCTTGCTACGATCAACCTGCCTACCAAATTTGAAGTCTCTATCTCTACCCAGTAAAAAGATATGAAAGGCGATACAAAAGGTAGTAATTGGGGTGGTTTGGGGTAATTAGGGGTCACTAAAAATAGCACCATTCGACAGAACGCATACGCACTCCTATTAGCCCTCAATAGTAACTACGTCCATATCTTGCAACGTTTCTGTGATATAGCAAGATATTGGTCGGAAATTATCGATTTAACCTACCCCACCTTTATTTGGTGCCCCCACTGGGGGTGACCCGTTGAAATTTCGTCACGATCTTTGGCATCAGAAAACTAGAGTCCCTGGTGTTGTTTTAATGATGCTATGTTTAGCCGTTTGGTACAGTGCCGGCTTGTGAGAGACAGACGGATGGAAAGACAAACAAGGACAGCATATACCGCGCTAGCATAACGTCGTGCGGTAAAAAACAGTTTGACAGCAGGTAACAGTTGCAGTATGAGAGGAAAACATACGATGAAACTGATTGACATCAGGTGTTGATTCTTCACGTCCCCGTTTGCGCTTTCGTATTTTGCTACTGGATGGTGTAAATTTCTTGGTTGGTGTGCTCATAGGAGAGCTACTACACAGTATCAAATAAGTAAAACTTTAATCCTTAGAGTCCAAAGAATATCTATTTTATGTTGACTACAGTACCGAGTGATTACAGTCCAGATAAACAAGGCCAAAACTACTGACCTGTGCTTTGTCGCATGAGACACTGCTGCTGCATTCAGTAATGATGTAAGTCATAAGTGACAGGTTACCTGGTAGGGCTAGTAAGGCTGTTAGCCCACCTGGCATCACGATGATGCCGGCGAGCTTATGTTTTGTCCCCTCTCATTTGACAATGGGTGGACAGATTGAGATGAGGACTGTTGTGTTTAACATCATCGATGAAAAAATTCCGGAACTTTGGTGGTGAATTTTGGTCCAGTAACCCGTAAATCTTGTTGCTCATCTGCATGGATGGTGACTGCAGTCTGTAGCACTGAACAAAAAATATCTAAATAACTATTTATAGTTCAGTGGTCTATACGTAAGTAAGAAATGCACAGTCGCACAATGTGCATGCCGGGCAGGCTACACGTTGGGTTCTGCCCCGCTTTCTAGTTTATGTAGTACTATAAACCACATGAAACATCAAACTCAGTATATTGATACAGTGAACAGGCACTTCACAATGATTATTCCTATTTTCCTAGCTATTTTTACAGCTGATATGACACGTGTCATATAAATGTAACTTTATCCAGTATCTTATAATCAGTATTGATAACTTTTTCAGGCATAAGGACATAGTGAAGGGGGACCTGCATATTGAATTACATAATTTAAGGTTACCACTGCACTGAAAAGGATGTAAAAGCATAAAGCCTCAGACTAATCAGGGCTAGTAGCAGAAATGTTAAAAGTCACAGGCAACATTGGAATTCAGTGACTAACATATCCATGCAATGGCATTATAAAAAAAGAACGATCCCAGACAGTGATATATTCATTACTAGACTACATGTACTAGTAACTGAAACTAAGTACAACTATTAATTTGCATTAACTGTAAGTCGAAAATTGCTGCATTTGGCGACCCTATTGGGCGACACCATTCGAATTTTGCCGCAGTTTTTGGCAATAAAAAACTAAAATCCCTGGGCTATCATACATCGTTGTTTGCATTATCCTAGGTTTAGCCGTCTTTGTAGAACTCAATTTGTGACAGACAGACGGATGGACATACAGACACATGATGACAACATATATCATGCTAGCATAGCTTTGCACGGTAAAAATGGGTCACATGACCCTGACCACGCCTCTTTTAGGGGCGAATTGTCATCCTTGGGCTAGGAATTGCTACAGTCAACCTACCTACCAAATTTGAAGTCTTTAAGCCTCCACCCACTATGAAGGTATGAAAGGCAATACAAAATGTGAAAAATGGGGTGGTTTGGGGTAGTTATGGGTCACTGAAGGTCACTGGAAATAGCGCTATTCGATAGAGTACATACGATTTCCAATTAGCCTTCTATAGTAATTATGTCCCTATTTTGCACTATTTCTGAGATATAGCAACACATTTGTCAAATACTGTCGATTTTAACCCAGAAATACTGGCAGAAACTCGATGAGTGTACTAAATGTCCGAAATGGGTGCACAAGAAGTGCAGTGGTGTAAAGGTTAGCATGACCAAAGCAAGCAAGTCCTTTGTGGGTAGAAGCCGCACAGATCACTTGGTTAGTACAGGTAAGACCAGTGGATATTGGTGCTGGTGCAAGTCTGGTGTTATTGGATAAGTTCTGTTCCTTGGACGATATGCTGAGCATAGATGGAGATGCTGATGCAGACATGGAGGCTAGAGTATGACAGGGATGGAATAAATTTAGGCAGCTTGTGCCTCTGCTTACCAATAAAGACGTCTCCTTTCTTAAGAGAGATAAGATAAACAAATGGTGTATTTGAAGGTGTTTTATGTTACATGGCAGTGAAACTTGGCTGGTGAACAAAAAGAACAGGTGGACGACTGGACGTGTGGCGTTAGTAAACAATAGGTTAACATGTAAATGTAATGATCTGAGAGAGAGATTAGGAACAGATGATATAACTACAGTGGTGCAGCAATATAGTTTGAGATGGTATAACTGGAAATGGAAAGTGTCAACCCTAGAGGTAGGCCAAAGAAAACTTGGAGTGAAGTTGTAGAAAGACTGTCAGATCCAAGAACTTGGCAAGGAAAATGGTATGGACCATAGTAAATGGAAGAAGTAAATTAACGATATTGTACAATATCCACAAACACAGGGATTGAGTGAGTGAATGCTTTTTCTGGTACCGGCTCACGCGGGTAGTCCTGGGCTGTTAAATGGTAGTTGTATTTTATAACTTTACAGAACAGCACCCTGAACACTTCTGATTCATGGGAACTCAGTCAAGCTCAACAAACCACAAAACAATTTGAAATCAAAAAAGCCAAGAACTAAAAGACATTGCATACTCATCATCTGTATCAAGTCTTGGCAGTTCTTTCACAGCCTCAGAACAAATGCTAAAAACATTCCACAGTGCAGTACATTGCAAAACGGCAACTCACTGTTGTAATACATGTGAATACAATATGCTATATCACACATACATCACGCATATATAACACTGACACAATACAATATTTATACTCATGATGCAAATTAAAATAATGACAAAAATTCAGTCTACTGAGACTGAGATGATGACATCATCGATGACATACAGGTAACTGTGATAACAAGAGGTAGTCAAACAATTTTGACAAAAGGTCGCATCACATGTCAGCATGCCCATGTAGCTCAGTGGTCAATGCACTCAGGCACCATGTGCAGTGGAGTGTGACACACCTCAGGAGCAGTGTTCAAAGCTCGGCTCCGGTGAGTCCGCCTTCCTCCAAAGAATTATTTCAAATAATTCCTATGCACATGATAAACAGGGAGATAATCCTGGGCAGGAAAAAGAGAGTTCGACGGTGTCCTCTATAATCTGTGACCGTTGCTGACACCTTGATTAGTATTTAGTAGCGTCAACTTTGTTAGCCACGCCGGTGTGGCTGAAGCTGAGCGGCGTGGCTGGCTACTGACTGACACAGCGCCAGTTCAGCCATTTTTGCAGGGCTCACAAAGGGTCCATCACACAGACAGACACACAAACACACACCATGCTACTCTGCAGCAATAGGCCACATCTAGCTATTGTTGTGACATAGCTTAATAATACCAAATACCTGCCATAGTCGAACTATATGCCAAATTAGTTGTCTAGCTTCACCATACCAAAAAAACACACAAGAAATTAGAAAACTTAAAACAGGACCAAAAACCCTGACCACGCTCCTTTTGGGGTATCATGATCGAACTGTGTGCCAAATTATAAGGGCCTAGCTTCACCACTTACAAAAATATAAACAGGTCTTGAAATTCATAGATGGGCATATGACAAAGGCTATGTTTGGCCAATTAGAGCCGTGATTGTCCACGACTGAAGCTGGAGAAAGACAATCCAAACACGAATAAAGATCACATGAAGGAGCCGGAGTGACCACGCGGCTGCAACAATTAACTGACGAGTTGTCATCCGGTACCACTGTCCAGCCATTCATTTGTGAATCTACACAGACCATTGAGTCCCAGTCTTGTTGTGTTTTTCGGGCGTCACATAATGTATGTTGTGAGTTATTACCCATGCCGACATATCCGCCGGCGTGGGTAGGGCGTTCAGACATGACTGTCTGTCTGTTTGTCCGTGCTCTAACAGGAACAAGGCTTGAGCTATCAACACCAAACTTGGTACACGTATACTCTATAGTCTATCGCAGTCTCTCGGCATGCATTGACCCACAGGTAAAAGGTCAAAAGTCAAGGTCACACCGTTACGAAATCCGTCATGGTGCACCACTGTTAGTGACCATGGCCAGTAGCTGTGCTGCGTATCCTTGTGCTACCTGCAGCGGTTGCCGGCGTGGGTCTGCATGTCGATATGACTGCCTACGTTTTCTAGTTCACTCTATTTTCTTGAGCACATACATGTTGTATTCTCATGTTATATTTTGTGTATATCTTTGTGTAAAGTATAGTGGTCTCAGCAACTTTCATTAGAGCATATAGTTGTTAGCTTACATTGTGCTTACAGCAATTAATGCCAATTGTAATGTAAAAAATGTAATTATGAAGTAATATTGAACTCCGTAGTTGTACAGGCCTAACGCTAGTTTTGATGTATTACGATAGTTTCTCATCATTAATATCAATTAGCTGTATATAATGCTTTACTATTCTATGAATTATAAAATCTACATTTGCTATGTTGTCTATCTTTTACTTGCTACATCTAGTAGTAGGCCTATACATAGGCAACTGGGAGTAAGAACTGGTGTACAGTGAAGCCATCCCGAAACCTAGCGCTCATGATAATTAACAATCACATTGTAGCACGGTACTGCTTACACCAGCTATTTCTATGGAGAATGACAAAATTGGGGTATCAGAACTCCAAAAACCCTGAACTCATTATCAAAACAATTGGCATGGATGATTACACCGGCGATATGACGGTTTATGACCAGGCACCCAAATTTCAAATCAATCGCCCCAGTGGGGGCATCCCGGCAAACGGGTGAAATATCACTCTCATGTGGTTTTTAGTTATTTCCTTTGTGATCCCAAATTTTGTTCGTGTCCCGAGACTAAACCGGAGATTTGAACCGCTGTTTGATTCATATGATGTCAATCCGGGATTATTGCATTCCTTGAGGGATAAAACTACAAAGTTTCTGATTCAACCGTTTTTACCCAAAAAACACCCCCAAAAGGGGCATGAATAGGCATTTTCAAGCCTAATGCTCAAAATATTAAAACTTATATATTATCAAAACTGCTGCACCGATTCAAACCAAATTTTGCACAGTGACGAAGACCACCAAATACTCGTGTGTCCGTCCATCGTCCGCATCGAACGTATGGATATTGAAGGCGCATCGCGTAGTATCATTATCATGATAATTCCCTCTCAAACGAATCGATATTCCGCACTACTCTACTTATGAGAAACTAGGCAAAGTGCATTGGCATTGGCGTGCTCTTTTGAGGATTGCAAAAGCCTCTCAGCAATTTTAACCCGTTAGGGGATGTGGGGTTGCGCATTGGCTCACTTTTCCTAGAGGCCTCAGCGTAGATGGCAACATCTGCCCGCAAAGAAGAAAAAAAGAAAAAAGTAGAAGACCCACCACCCTTTCGAACACAAAAATTTTGACCAATATCTACTCATAGTATCGCAACCGTGACAGCTAGCAAAAACATTAACAGGAAATCGACCAGGTGCTTTCAAGTGAGCCATAGACGAACCGTGCACGTAACCCTTAAACATGATATGCAACGATTTTTTTTACCAAATTGATTAAAAGTAGTTTCTAGCTGCTTACTGCAATATAAACCCATCTGTGTAACAAATTGTGATAAATTACGCCGTAAAATGCTAAAAAAAGTACAAGTTTATTGGTCTTTTTGGTATAGTTATTCTTTGGCTGTTTCCGTCATGTGTGACGTCATGCC
>Ga0209780_1001713_pt1 | contig 14821 bp, 10 predicted proteins | sample WorMetexBAHAMAS2_FD_187384 | JGI IMG/M metagenome (GOLD analysis project Ga0209780, IMG submission 187384) | Marine gutless worms symbiont microbial communities from Max Planck institute for Marine Microbiology, Germany - Inanidrilus exumae... | ecosystem: Host-associated > Annelida > Digestive... | reverse complement strand
GTTCGACAGAGTCGACCTAATAAAGCCGGTCTCAGATGTCCGTCCGTGCGTATACGTACGTCTCTCCACAAAACGTTTCTTCGATTTCAATGAAATTTGGTATGTAGGTAGAGGTCGATGAGTGATGCACGACGGTATGCAGTATGACCCGATCCAAGGTCAAGGTCACGAGCCATTCAAAGTTGGAAATCCAGCCATTTTCAAAAGCTGTCTTCTCCGCCATTTGGAATGGGATATTTGATATTTGTTCTAGTTACTGGGTCACATGACTTTGAACTTGGCAGGAACGTCAGTTGCGAAGAGTCGACCGTCAGTCCCGTACGGGGCTAGTTTATTCCCCATTTTTTCGTTTCTGTGCCGTGCGCTAGACTAAGCTGGCCGTCTCGTCAGCTTTTGAGCGCACATAAATATATCATATCGTATCTTATCGTAAGTCGTATATTAGACGCTCACCGTAGGTATGCAGTGTACGCTAGGGATCCGGCTGTTGTGTAATTCAGTAAACGTCTATACGAAACATGTAGGCAACATTAATCTCCAGAACCAGTCATAACCGTTATCTCCACTGTCATTGCTACGTTATGCGTTTGGGAGCTGCTTCCGTGCCTGTAATCAGGACACAGACTTTACAGGATGTAGTCGAAGAGGGACCAGTGAGGTGAGGGAGTGAAAGCGTAAAGATTAAAAACAAGCAGTCAAAAAAGTTTGACGAAAGGCTGCATCGCGTGTCGTGACTTTATTGATTGTTGGCATCAGAAAACTAGAGTCCCTGGGCTATCGTATGGGTTGTTTTGTATCCTAGGTTTAGCCGTCTTTGTAGAACACTGACTTGTGACGGAGAGACGGATGGACACACGATGACAGCATATGCCGCGCTAGCGTAGCATCGGACGGTAAAAATTAACTCGGCAGTTGCCTCACTTGCCTCAATGGATCAGAACCTACGTATTGAGCACAGCTAGCGGTGACTTACTTACAAAAGGAATTAGCAAAATACAGATAATTTTTGCAAATTTGCCACCCACCTCCATTTTATGCCAAATGCTCGAAAACTATCAGCTTCATGAGGGAGCTTTGCCCCTTAAGCCCCGACCTGCCCCTGGACCCCGCTGGGCTCCGCCTCCAACCCCCATAGGCTTGTGCTACCGCGCTGGCCATGTGTACCTCTTCTCATCGTTCGCCTCCCCCAGTGGTAACAACGTGGTGTCGGCTCTGGGTTGGTCTCTGATGAGTGCCGTCTAGTTACAGCTGCGGCCTGCTGATGACCTCAGAGTTCATGCGGCCGCTACACCACACCGGTCGTCTGCCCCAGCTACATGAACTTGCAGGCGTGCCGGGTGAAGGCTGCTGCTACTGGTATAGAGTGAGCAGCCTGGCATGAATCCGTAAAGCAACGCGCGGCGGAGATGCTAGACACTCAGCGCGAGATTTATGACCATGGCGTACCTAAGTGAAATGCCGCTTTAAGTTGTAAACTGGCCGCCGACCATGCGTCGTTGACGGGTCCCAGTCGAGTGGCCTCTGTTCTACGCTGCAAGTTCGCGGCTAGTCCGGTAACATGCAGTGATTTTAGGCCGCATCACAGCGTTAACTGGCGATAGCGGCCTATTGCTGCAGACGGAGTAGCGTGGTCTGTCTGTCTGTCTGTGTGTTGGTCACGTTGGTGAGCTCTACAAAGACGTCGGGACCGATAGGGATACCATTTGGGGCAGGCTGACTCGTGTGGAACCATGATCCTTCGGGCCTCAAGCTTCGCCTCTTCGGGCCTCGCCGTTCCCGTCGCCGACCCTAGCCAAAGCCCCTGGATCTGCCCCTGTTCAGTATGGATTTTTGATCCGACGTTCTTTCCGTGATATTCCAAGTATTTTTCTGTAGCACTCTATTTCAAATACTTTCTGTTCTGTGATATTATGTCCTACTCAATAAACTGAATTTATAGTTCACAGTCAATCACTGAATGATAATCGCCGCCCACAGCGAAGGTTCTCATAACGACTAGCCGCTGCTGTCAGTTCAGAAAGTTGGGAATCTGTGAACTGTGCTATAGCTGCGCTTTTGTTGTAAGTCTGCTGAGTGCTGTGGGTCGACTTAATATAATTACCGACCAGTTGAGTGGTCTAGTTAGAGCAATCGGTCGTTGTGAGTGTGTGTGTGTATCCGGAGGGTAACTTTCGGTTGAAATCATTCTTGGCGTGGTTGTTTACTTTGACCCTAAGTCGGCTTTGAAAGGCAGGGTCATAGGTCAAAGTGAATGGTTAGAGTTAGGGCCCTTCAAGTTGAAAAGTGAAAATGAAGTTGGGGAAAACCTGTTATGGCACCGTGGCTAAAAAGCAGACCCGAATTCGAAACTGTGCATAAGTAAAAGCCGTCCGAAAATTCATGATAGGCTAAAAGTGATGCTGAAGTGGTCGGTGATACCTCGAGTGAGGGCTTTCTAATACTATGTTCATCCGTTATAGGTTTATTCTGCACACGCATTGAAGCTTACGTCATTTCTCCGCAGTGCGTGCTGAGTTATAATTATAATTATGTATAGATGACTAATTGACTATTAACCTCTCAACTATCACGATACTTCATTAATCATGTGAGTGACAATGATCTTGCTATCGTCAGACGGTGAAATCAGTCATTTTGCAAAATTTCTTAAACGTTTTGTTAATTTGCGAATTGATCGATTTGTTTAGTAAAATTAAATGCTTAAATTATCCAGTCATTTCGTGAAATGGTTTAAATTTATTTAGTACTATGTCGTGTGACCTTGTGTGACCTTGGAGGGACAAAAGGCACCACGTTCTCCAACAGCAGGCTGTCGCAGACCTGTCTAGTGGGCGAAAGAAAGTTCTACCCGGTACGCTTTAGGCCAGAGTTAAAAAAACTACAGCACGTCAAGTTACGGTCTGTTTTGTTATGCCAGTTGGCGATATCTAATCTTTCAGCCAGCCGCTGTGCAAGAAGGCCGAGTGTTAATGTCCATGTGTTGCTGAGCTCCCGATATCGTATCGAGGCTCCATTGGAAGACGTGGTGCAGATGTCTGCCGACTACCTTAGCTGTTCTGTTGGTGCTTCTGTAACTGCTTTGGAGATGCTATACGGTTATGTCCCAATGTCTGTGGCTAGTTGTTAAGCCGCGTCCATATGTAGACGACGCAGAAGACATTTTTCATAGAATGCCTCGTGAGAGGCAGAATGGGTGTAACCAGCTGTCACCTCTCAAAGTGCTCCGTCGGAACGTAGGAATTAGCGCCATTATGTATATATTAACCCATCTTGCCAAGAGTTACAAAATGGGGAAAGTAATTAAGGTATTCGAATTCGATGCCAGGATGGCTAACCGACCATTTTTAGTTTTCGACTTTCGGCCACTCTGGCGCAGAGTGCCCGAAAGTCGAAAACTACAAATGGTCGGTTAGCCGGCCTGGCATCGAATCCCTGTTTTGGGAACATCGAGCTAAAATGAGTTAATAATTTTTGTGGTCGCAGCTGACACTGCTAATCACACTGCGTGGTTTGGCAGATTCATGATCATGGCACTTGTTAGTGCTGCTAATGTAGCCTTGTTGTCCTGCATGTATGTTTTATTGTGTAAGTTCATTTTAGTTACTGTGCAAATGAACATTCATTCATTCATTCATCGTGTTATGGTGCCCGCTGTATAGCCAGAGCTACAACATCGGACAGGATGGCGCAAAAAACCCGGTCATCTGGCGGCTATGACAAAGAGATGCCACTGTCCGTCTTGCCCACGACTTCGCAGAATACTAACAGTTTTCCCGTTTATTTCACCGTCAGACTCGGGAGTAAATTTGTACAATTTTAGTGTCGCTATTAAAGATCCCACCACACCGTTTAAAATGCGTAGCTAAACTATTTTTGTGTTTTTGCCACCCGACGGTGTCCGCGAAGGCTGTCCGTCCCCCGTAGTTGTCCGTTCTTTCGTTCCTTTCTTTTTACCACGATATCGGATATCTGACTATGAACGGCTTGATAAAACTAACAGAGAATATGCTTCACGTTGTCTCCGGAATCAACTCCCTGTGTTTCTCCGCCAATATCACCCCAGTCTCTCTATTTCTGGCTTACCTCTTTCTGCACCAGTCACGTCTTCCTCTGTTGATTGGCCACTCTGGCCATTTATAACTTCCTCACTCTTTCACTTCCGGCCTAAACCTGACATCTTTCGCAGATCTTTCCCACCACAGACATTCTTTGTCTTTCAGTACTTCCTCCACGGACTATTACCCGGACTGTTTCTTCTTAGCAACTCGGTTTTTGTTTTTTTTTGTTCTGTGCTTTGTTTTTTCTTCTGTTTTTGGTTCCGTCTGGTAGATTAAGCTGGATAGCCGTCAGTTTTTGGGCGCACGTAAATGTCATCATGTGGTGTCCTAATGCACCCTTTCGTTGTTTTTGAGAATGGCTCCAGTGTAAGCTGAAAGGATAAAGTGATGAATTGGGCTTGCCAGTCGCGCTTTTGAGAGTACTCGCTCGAGCCTCTTATTGAGTACTCGAGCTACTCGAAAGCTATTGCAAGTAGTTAAAAATTAATTACCGGTATGTAAATAGGATTATACTTTTGTGCTTTTGCCATGCCATCCCATGTGTTGTCATTCATGATTGTTTGTTACGCTGGACGCGTCTGTAGCGGAAAGCGTAATGTAATGGTCTGTCATCCGTCCGTCTGTCCGTCCGTCTGTCCCGTCGGCATACCTATCGTGACTCACCAGGGATATGGCATGCGACGCGGCCAGTCTACATGTCGGCCCAACAATAAGGACTGACATACTTGTCAATTTAGCGAGTATATTCGTTGGATGCTGTTGTGTATTGTACTTCTCTAGTAATTTTGTCGGTGAACATGATGAATTTACGTCTCTTTTGCGTGTCGCCTTCTACGACTACGGTTGGCTGAACGTATGACTTGAACATGGATTATCATTTCAAATACATTCGGCATAAGGGTTATTCTATCGCTCACACATTCACACGTCACGCGGACCCTATGCATTCTCGAGTAGACTGTGGGATTACACTGCAACTCGTTCATACGACCATACGTCCTTGGAGCTCAATTAGCACTGTCAACACTCAGCATTTAGTTTGCTACATGCCAACATGTAGCTGCGTAACTGCACTACTGCAACCTGGGCCATTATAACCAGTGCAGCCTGTATAAGCTTGGTCTCAGTGTTTGCTATGGTACTACTGCCATATGCCAGTTGCCAGTAATGTTTGTAGGTCATCGAAACTGACAAAACTAAAAATTTAAAATAAGTACAATTTAAAATTAATTCAAAGTATGTACAAATTTTATAAAAATGGTTTAGTACTTGAGCTTAGAAGTAAAGCTCTGCTTTTTAGCTAGAGCTACTCGAGCAGCTCCAATGTGGGGCACAGCGATAGTGACAAATGCGGATGTACTGCGAAGAGTAAATGAAACCAGATGCATCTTGGATACCATCTGTCACCGGAACAGCTGATTGGACGTGCTCTTAGGCACGATGAGTTTCTGAGGGATATATTTGAAGGTAAAATGATTGGATACCAGCAAGCGCGGACGGAAGAAATTTAACATATTCGGTGATTTAGCTGAAACACGTCTCCGCTGCGGCGCTGCCGCAGACATACCCGCGCGACTCAGTGCCTCACGCCCGCCGTGTTGTGTACAGATGTAGATGGTCAGTGTGATAAACTGGTGACCGACGACCGTCACATGTTTATCACACTGACCGTCCACCTAAGTTGACAGTATACCTGAGACCATCAACGTAACAACTCTACCTGCAGCCTTCCACAGATATGGTTGATGCCTGCAAAAATTTTAATGGTTCACATTGTCTAATCACACCCCTTTGGGGGATGATTTGCTATTCATGGGCTGTCACTTACTACCGTCAACCTACCTACCAAATTTGAATTCTCTATCTCCACTCACTACGAAAATACGAAAGGCGATACAAAATGGGGTGGTTTGGGATAGTCAGGAATTTAGGGTCAATCAAGGTCAATGGAAATAGCACCATTCCATATAGAGCGCATACGAGTTCCTATATTAGCCTTCCATAGTAACTGTGTCCCTATCTCGCACTATTTCTGAGATATAGCGAGATATTGGTCGAGAATCGCCGATTTTAACCTACCCCGCCTATATTTGGCGCCCCCTTCGGGTGACCCCGTTGGAATTTTGCCTAGATTTTTAGCAACAGAAAACGAATCCCTTGGCTGTCATATGGCATTGTTTGCGTGATCCCATATTTAGCCGTTTTGGTACAATACCGGTGTGTGACGGACAGACAGACAGACACACAACGACAGCATATACCGCGCTAGCATTGCGTCGCGCGGTAAAAATTAAGTATGCCGAACTCAAAAGAAGGGCCAAAGACAGGAAAGGTTAGCAAGAATTGAAGACAGATAGAGGTCATATTACAGTACCTAATTCTCTGCAGACTACTTACGGAGAGAGTTTAGGCGAAGACTCGTTAGGTTAACCAGTTAACCCTCGTTGACGACGAAAAATGCAGCACTCACTCGACACATTTTCGACACGAGTCCAAACAGGGTTAAATATGAAAATGGACAACGGTGTTAACATCTAATGTCGTCATTCTCCGCCTGAGTTACCCTAAATCCTGAAATAGCAGCTTCCGGTTTCTGTTACTTACATCCACATGACAGTGAACAGACGGCAACATGTCGATCAGTGGACAGCGCACAGACGTTTAGAAATCACTCACCTCACTTATACTAAGCATCTAGTGTGGTTTAAATTGTTTATGCCAGTTTTCGCTGCGTTTTATGCAAAGTTGCTTTTATTCAAATTCATAATCAATCTGTCAATCACTCAATTATTTATTTGCAAAGTAAATGAATAAGTAGTGTAACAAGTAAATGAACAGCATACAACAAGGCAGAAACTGCGCTTACAGTTGCCACATAAAAAATACAAAAAAATGCTAAAATATTACTATACTGTACTGGAGTATTCGGCCGAATAGTGACCGATAAGTGATAAAGTGGCGTTCTCAGTGCGACCGTAACGTGCGCGTTATGGCTGTCGACGGCGATCGGCAGCGATCGAACGTGTGCGAATGCGGGGGACGTCTCCCCCGCGTTGCGTTCGTACACGTTCGATGGCGGTCGCGCACGTTAGGCCGCAGCGAGAATGTCACACCTGCGATTTTAACGCGCGATTTTGTCGCGCAACTTTATCGCGCCACAAAATCGCAAGTGTGACATGGCGTGTCTCGCAACTTCTCAACAGTCGCGTAACTCCTTTGCCGATTAGAGCAGCGCTCTGTTCTGTACAACTTTGTCGCGAAAATGCGGTGAACGCTGATTGGTCAATTCTTGTACATATGCGACAAAGTTGCAGTGTGCGACACGGCATGTCACACTTGCGATTTTGTCGCCTGATAAAGTTGTGCGCTAAAATCGCGCGATAAAATTGCAGGTGTGACATCAGTCTAACCCGTATTGGGTAGAGAGAGACCCAGCACGCAAGGAAACCGCGTCCCGGCTTGTATTTGAGACCTGTCTTCTATATTTCACGATTTACGGTATACAAAATATAGGTCTACATCACCCACCTACAGTATGATCATGCGCAAAGAGTTAGTCGCCTTTCCTATGGAAAATAATTGTGCATTGTGGCGTTTTATGGTGCACTTCTGTGCACGTGCATAGTCGTGATGAAACGTTACGTAAACACGGCAAGTACCGGTAGTTACTCAGCGTTGGCCGGGTAAACAAAAATAGTCCGGTGGTGTTTATAGGCGATGAATTGCTGTGTCGCTGGCTATTATGGGATTCACCTATAGGCCTAGCTCTGCTCTGGTGTTCCGCTTTGCCCTGCGTATGAGGTCAGACCGCGTTGATACGTTGTTATGGTGGTACTCCCCGTAGGAGGCCCCGTTACCGATTGCACACCGTCCATATGTCCGTCTGTCTTGCCTGGCAGCCTGCTTCTAACTCCAGAACGAAAAGACGTTAAACCAGGAAAAGCCTCACTCGAGGTCGCACCGACCCACTTCAGCAACATGCACGCTTGGTATTGGCGTATCGGAGTGTATACTTCTCATAGTGTGCATCCGTAGCCGAATGTTTTTGTAAAAAGAATATTTCCTGCTGTAACCGTGAACTTTTTACCTATGTCATTGGCCACCGAACTTGACCTAGTCAAGTTGAAGCACCGTGCGTTATGCGCTTCTGGTTTTGTGAATGACGTCATGTTTTCACGTAATGGCGCGAATCCCGGTCAGAGTCAAAGACGACACATGTTTCGTCCAGTTTGCCGACTGGCGGCACCGGCGGCTAAGTTTGCCGTCTGCGACTGAATTTTGTTATCAATGGGGACTTTCGTCAAAATCCTTTGACCACTTGTTACATAGTAGTTACACGTGCTAGTAGTGAGGTGGCCATCACTGCAGTTACCCATTCTTCCAGTAACATAGAGGATGCGCCGCTGTATTAATCGCTGGCCCGCCTACACATAGTGTAGAGAGGCCAGTATTGTTTTGCTCTTTGGCGTCTGCGTCTGTCGTCGTCGTCTGTCGTCGTCTGTAACACTCCACGGCGGGCCAGTATAGTTTCGTCCCGTTAGGGCGACATTTTTATTACCTCTCCCACCGAAGGTGATGGGAGGTTATGTTTTCGCCGGCGTCGGTATGTAGGTAGATATATATGTTTATGTTTGTGAACAACTGTCTAGCGCCATTCAAGTCCGATTGTCACCAAACTTCGTCAGTCATAGCATTAGCCACAGGCCACAGGGGACGAGGTGATTAAATTTTGGAAGGTCAGGGTCAAAGGTCAAGGTCGGTGGGGCCGTATGCGCGCTACTGAACCGTTCTAGTTGTTACTGTGTCTGTGTGTCGGTGTAGCTGGTCGGCGGCGCCCTGTTGGCGGTCGGTATCTGGGCGAAGGTGGACGAGGGCAGCTTGGCCGACGTGGCCAAGGTCGGAGAGTTCGCACATGCGATGAGCGTCGGTGCGTGGGTGTTGATCGTCGTCGGCGTCATCATCTTCATTCTTGGCTTTCTTGGCTGCTGCGGTGCCATTCGTGAGAACCAGTGTATGCTGGCCACGGTAAGTACCTTTGTCCGTGTGTACACTGTCTCAAAAAAATCCCGCAGTGGCTGACGGTTTGGCGTATCGATAACGGCGTTGGGCGATCGTATCAACGAAGTTACTTTACGCAGACGCCGATGAACCAGCGTGCAAAATTTGGCGCCTCTGGCTTTATCATCGCCAGCGAAATCCGTAACCGTACAAACAAAAAAACACACAAAAACAAACAGTGAACGAACCGAACGATATATCCGCACCTTGCCTATCGGCATGTGTGGATAACAAACCATTAATCACTTGTGAAAGAGATAGGTTTTACGCCGTGAGTGAAAGAGTGAGGGAGTGATAGATGGCGAGAGTGGTTAATCAGCAGATGATGAGCATGTGACAGGTGTAGAAACAGATGAGTCAAAGATAGAGAGACTGGAATGAGGTTGACAGAGAGAAACAGGTAGTTGATTGCAGAGACAAGGAGAAGCATATTGAAAGGAATGATCAGTTATTCAGGTAACAAGGTCGATGCAGGTGGACGAATGAGAGTGACAAGAGATGAAGAGCGAGTATTGTGAGGTGGCTGAAAGTAAAGAGGTGTAGATATGATGGTTTGGTGATTAGTTAGTTAGTAAGGGTACGGTGTTTCTAAGGCGCAGCTAGATGGCTGTATTGTGTGGAATGCCCACAATACAATATTCGGCTCGAAGCGATCGGCTATCTGTGCACAAGCTGTTTACTTCCTTCATTCGACGATGCTTAGTGTCACGTGTCTGCGACTGAGTGATGTCAACGTTATCTGCCGTGTTACTTATTTACAGTATGGTGATTAGTTAGTTAGTAAGGGTACGGTGTTACTAAGGCGCAGCCAGGCGACATAGTGGCGTGCTTGCTTTACCCAATATCGGACATCGGACGTCACCGAAGATTTGGGGAGGTTTCTCGTACGGAGCGTACAGGCCAGGTGAATAACTTTGAATTGATTTCAATGGTAAAAATCGTAACTAGTTATCCCGTAGAGGGATCATTTGGTAGTTAATTTCTGTCGATCTATAATCAGTGCGGAGTTATGGATGTCTGAAGTCGCAAGACGTCAAAAAGTTTTGAGATTTTTTGGGTTTTTTTTGATAAACGACCCCTTACGGTAAAATTTTCAAAATTCTCTTCCCAAAGTTTTCATCTCACCGATCGACGTGTTGTAAACAAATTTCTTGAAATTTGGCCGACGGGAAATGGGTGAAATCATGCGTTGCTTACCTGACAGAAATAAAATTTTGGCTAGCTCTGCAGCTGTCGATACTGCGCAGATCGCGCCCAAAACCTGCCAGTGCCAGCCTCCGACAATGTACTCAGAGTGCTCCAGTTTTCATCCAAATCGGTTCACTTTCGGCGGAGATATAGCCGAAACCGAACGCGTGAACACCGCCAAAATGCGCTGTAAAATGAATCCAATAGTCGGCTGAAGCCTATCTTCGAACCGAATAATGAACAAATATTCACGATGCGTTGTGGTCAACTAACTCCAAAATAAGAATGTATTCAGAAAGTCGCTGTGGTTGTGAGGAGTTTGTGTGTGAGTGAGAGAAGCTTGTATCCATTGCGTTCAGTTACTTTTAGCCACTGAATTGTAAGATATCAGTGATATGACAGGATTTGAAAGCTTTAAAAACAGCACGTGCAAGAGAGTTTGAATCTGCTAAAGAGGTGGTTTATTTAATAACCCACCTCTTTAGCAGATTTAAACTCCGTTATTTGAGACTTTGGAATGCTGTAGTAAAGAGAATTACGCTAGTCAAGTTTGGAGTAGATGATGGAGGTGGCAGTGGTACTGGCTGTTTTGGAATCGCAGTAAGGGCGAATGTAGCGAAATTGACGAATGTATTAATAGCAGTGTGTGAAGATAGATGAAGTCTGAACCGAATACGTTAGGTATTTGTTTAAGATGAAGCCAGAATTTCACGCAGAGTGGGTGGTGTCAAGTAAGGAATTGTGAATTTCGGCAAGTTGCTTTTTTGAGTCCGATAAGCAGAAATTCAGTCTTATGTGAGTTTAGAGTTAAAAGATTAGCAGTCGTCAACGACGCGCTATGTTGAAGAGCGTTTTGTTGGTGGGTGATGCTTGAATCGAAGTTGGATGAATGAAAGGATAAAAAGTTGAGTGTCATCTGCATAAAGGTGGTGGTGATTGAGGGAAAGGGAGAGCAGGCCTGTTGAGAGGGGTAGTGTATACAGTACGAAAAGTAAAGGACCGAGAACAGAGCCTTGGGAACACCACAGGAGGAGGTATGTAAGGAAGAGGGATTATGATCACATTTAACATGGAACCAGCAATATAATTTGAATTTAAAAGCCCTACGTATAGCTCAGTACTCGCTCGCCCATTCGGCTATAGAACATGCGCTAGGTTATACGTTTAAAACTGTCGATTGAGATGTATAAATATGACAGTGCATGTGTCTGATGATTATATTATGTAATTTATCTCAGTCTTTGCTGTTTTAGAGCGTTGTCTTATTCAGCATTAAATAAAATTTGAGCCATTTTTTGCTATATAGTTGGTAAATGTATTGGGTATATGCTTGAGATCGTCGTTGTATTTTCAAGCGGGTTTTCTCTTGCACCATATTACGACATCCCAGCTCTGTATTTACACCATTGTCCATTGTCTGATGTTGCGATTTGTCAACTATTTTATACGAATATATGCTACGATATGATACGATACCATGTTTTTGTTGTAGTTCTTCGTTTTATTGTTCGTTATCTTCGCTGCACTGTTGGCAATTGGAATCTATCTTTTCGTGAAATACAAGGTTAGTATTTGCTGCATTAAGTACACTAATTGTAGAACCCAAGCATAAATATGCAAACACAGACACACAACGCATATACATGATATATGCACATCCTGTCATAAGTCCCAATTTTGCATTTCATAATTCCTGAAAACTGCTTATGTTTTAAAACTTATGCCCATTTTGGGCTTATTTTGAGCCATGGGAATACCAAGCAATAACAATAATGACTATATTTAATAAAGCGGTAAAAACCAAGTGTAAGGTCAACAGTTCTAGTTGTGGAGAAAAAGCAATTTTTAAATGTTTAAGATAATGGACATCTGCCAATTTGGACATCTAAAACTTCAAATTTTCATCTACCGATGGGATTTGGGGTGGGTCTTAGCGTCATCTGGTCAAATGTCGTTATGATAGCTTGAGTGGTTGCAGAGAAATGGAGATTTTTATATTTTAAAACGTTTAAATAACGGCGGTCCGCCATCTTGTATTATTAAAGAATTTGCTGCCTTTTGTAATTCAGGGCTTCACATGCATACGTTAACAGAGGCAAATAAAAACGTTCAAATAATAAAAACAACATTGTACTCTGATACATATTTGACATAAGTAAGTTTATGGTATTGCGTTTGCAGTATCATAAAACCTACGTATTGTTGTCTCAATATCAGTCAACAATGTGTGGCCCATCCTAAAACACACCCCAGGTATTTTAGACGAGTTTAGCTCAAAAGTGCCTGTTCACGCCCTTCTTGGGGTATTTTTGGATAAAACTGGGGAAATTAGTTTTTTTACAGTTTTGTCCCAAGGAATGCAATGATCAGGAATTGATATCCTATGAATAAAAAGTATAAAAATCGGTTCTGTGGATTGGTCTTGGGATGTGAGCAAATATTGGGGTCACAAGAAAAGGGGAACTAAAATCCATGCGACAGTAATACTTCACCTATTTGCCTGTCGGGATGCCCTCACTGGGCGATCGCTATGAATTTTGGCATGCTGGGTAATTTTGCTGACATAATCACCCAGATCAGATTTTGTATCAGTTGGTTCAGTGGTTTTGGGGTTCCGACACCCCTGATTTACCCATTCTCCATAATCGTCCTGGCACCAGTGTAAGCACTACACTGTGAGTTGCTAGGAATGATCATTACTTTTATACGGAGCCGTCTAACTTCAGCGAGGCGTTGGCTTATTGTTGGGAGTCGGCTACAGTGGGCACCCAGTAATTTGGGACCGACCAATTACAGTCCGGCAACCGGGTTTTGGCTTTTTTCGTCTAACACCATACAAGGCCATTCGCTTCGTTATGTGAAAACATGACAACATCCACAAAACCGGAAGTGCATAAGTGCATGACGTATTGCATTGCCGTCAGAGGAGGACCGAGCCACAGCCACGGGTAATGTGTACAGAAAGTTTCGTGCAATTTTTAATGTGGTTTTTTAGATTAGGTATGCGAGCGGACGGACATACAGACGGACGGACGGACATACAGACACGATGACTGCAATAGTTGGCACCCCTACCAGGGGGAGGGGTAAAATGACCTTTGACGGTTGACCTAGGTATTTGGCATGGTGATTTACTTGGACATTATCTATGTCAATTTTTAGATGAAAGTCATAGGTCAAAATTCTAGGTCTGAGAAGGAAAAAAATGTTCCTTTTTCGGCTGAAAGTGAAATTTGAAAACCCATTTCGGCGACGTGGAATAAAAGCTAAATTGAATTGGAAACTGTAAAGTGTGAAGTCGTCGGTGCGACTTCGAGTGGGGGCATTTCTGGTTCAGTGTATTTCAGCCCAATGTCAAAAACTGTCGAATTTTGTCATTATGAACGAAAACCTGTTTTAGTTGCATTCTTAGTTCATGCTTTGACTGAAACAAGGGAAATGTTTAATCCAGCCTGGCTTCGCAGCTACGACTCTGTTTTAATGACAAGTTGCACTGTAATTTGGCAGTTCGTCAATCATACGTTTATCTTGTATCTCTTGTACACAACTTGCTTTTTGTTAGTTGCATGCTTTTGTATGCACTGTTAGTGCTTTAATTGTGATTATAGAAATTCATTGTACTTTACAGGATGACGACATCTCAAGCGCTGTTGTTGACGCACTTAAGATCGATTATCAGAAATACGACTCAGACAACAAGACAAGGGATAGAATAGATGAGATGCAGAAAAGGGTACCTTGTATTTTGTTAATGCTAAGAATAATGTTTCACATTACGATTCAAGTGCGTAGATGTATGAATGTTTTTACGTTCATTTATATATGTCCTGTCTTTACTTCATTAACAGTTTTATTTTGCAAACATTTGAAAAATAAAACATTGTCAAACTAGCTTGCAAATATTGGAAATTCCAACGAGAAGCACTTTGGAAAAGCAGGAATGAAATAATATTATTTTCTGTGATTCTTGTATAACTTGTATAACCATATTGGCTTAATAACTGGTTTCCAAGCTTTTTGCTGCTAGGTATATGCAGTGGCCTTGTGTCCGTCCGTCCATCTGTCTGAGTTCTACAAAACGGCTAAGCATATCATCATGCAAACAGCGCTGCACCATAGCACAGGGACTGTTGTTACTAGTTATGCCAAAGATCGTGGTGAAATTCCAGTGAGGTCATTCCAGCGGTGGCGCCAATTACACGTGGGTAGAAAAGATTTTCGAATTCTGACAAAATAACTCACTATATCTCGAAAACGGTACAAGACTGACATACAGTTTATCTGAAAGGTGAATAGGAAGTGATATGTGCTCTATAGAATGGTGACATTGCGGATGACCTCGAGTTACACCAGTCACTCTAAATCGCCTCTATTTTACGTTTTAATTCTTCCTTTATATTTCTGGAATTGCTGAAGCTAAGAGTCTTCAAATTGTAATACACATGTAGACCATATCACACACTCGCACGGTAGTGCGAGAGTGTTGTAAGGACGACGATCAATGTCAATGGGAAAGG
>Ga0209780_1001712_pt1 | contig 14828 bp, 9 predicted proteins | sample WorMetexBAHAMAS2_FD_187384 | JGI IMG/M metagenome (GOLD analysis project Ga0209780, IMG submission 187384) | Marine gutless worms symbiont microbial communities from Max Planck institute for Marine Microbiology, Germany - Inanidrilus exumae... | ecosystem: Host-associated > Annelida > Digestive... | reverse complement strand
ACCCTAATGAAAAGGTTGTATTGCAGTAATAAAAGAAATTTTGCAGAGGTGCGGTAGCGGGGTTCACGGGTGGGCCCATTTTTTCTGTTTTCGGACTTTACCTGTTTGCTGACAAGAATTCCATAGTTAGTTTATACTTTATCGTTGAAAGAGGTTTTTTTGTGGGGATATGTAAGAAAAAGGGGCTAGGTCTTTTGGGGGCATAACAGAAAGAAAGAAACATAAGAGTTTGACTATTTTTAGCCAAAAAAGAATAATTAAATACGACTAAAAATAGTTTCACGGTGCGTAGCATAAACAAGGGTATTGCCTTCCATGAATTTTTACCTTTCGTATAATTAATGTGGTAAAACTGGCTTAAAGTCCAAAACTTAGGCCTTATCCTTGCATATGAGTATACATTGGATATTATAGCTTGAACCTTACAGTCATGGCCTCAACGTTGAATTTATGGTCTTTTAATTACGGAACTCGGTCACCTTAGCTATAGAGATTATTCTGTAGCCATAGCCAAGCGTTCTTTTACTGCATTTTAGATAGTTCCTTGCCAAGAAACCAGCAACTTTGAGGATTCTTTTAAATCACAACGACAAACTAACCCCTAATGGGCGTGGTCGTGACCCGTTTTTTAAATTTTGGCCCCTATCATATCTTTTGAACCGGTGAAGCTAGGCACTTTATATTTTGTGTGCCGATTGATGCAGAGGAGTACTAGTGCATGCATGATAGATAACCACCAAAAGGGATGTGTTCAGGGTCACACAAGCTCTTTAAATTTTGTAAACAATTGGTAATATCTTGGAAACGGTGCAATATAGACATATAGTTGCTATTGAAGACTAATAGGAAATCGTATGTGGCCTATTGAATTTGAATGGCACCAATACTGATGGCCTTTTGTCACCTTAAAGGTTAATTTTGCTGTTTGAAAGCTTTGTTGAACCGCAGTGGTGGTTTGCGTCCATAATGGTGCACTGGTGGAGTAGTATGCAGTGAAGTCAATAACGTTGGTAGTAGTCGACATTGCTTGATCACAGTTATGGTTCAGTTGACATCATCAAGATTGGTGGCACGGAAGTCTGTTGATAAGATGCTAATGCTAAGTTAATGTTTAACTGTGTGCTTGCTGTGTGATAGTTGTGCATAATGCAACGATGTGTGTACAAAACTATGCAAAACTAGGTTGTGAAATAAAAAAACTAGGTTGTGGAATAAAATGTGGCAGTTGCTGAATGTACTCCTCAGGTTCATTTCTTTGTTGTAGCTAATCGTAGACACTTTACATTTGGTATGTGGGTTAACTCCCATCCTACAGATGACAAACCGTCCAGAAATGGGCGTGGTCACATCATGTGACCCATTTTAAATTTTTAGTGCCCCTAAGATATCTCTGGAACGGCTTAAGCTAGAGACTTTGAATTTGGTGTGCATGTTGATCATAGCAAGTCCCAGCATACAGATGACAAATTGTCCTTGAAAGGGCGTCATAACTGTCACGTGACTTCTTTAACTATTGGAAATTAAAGCGATAATATCGCGCGGGCTTGTCATTGACAGCTGAGCTACTTGTTTATACTGTGGACAAGATTTCAATTGACATAGCGTGTCGTTTAGTCCCTATGCGGTAGCGGAGTTTTTTGTACAAGTTCATGGCGAGCCTTGCAATGTTCAATGTAATATTTTGGGGCGCATGCGTTACTAATGTTTACCATGAAAGACATACTGCTGCATTTTTCAATGTTTAACCCAAACGTCTAAAGCATGTCGCCTAAACATCCTGTCCATGTGCCCAGATGTCTGTTACCTGTAAGATATGTCACCCAAACATCTTTCACCCATATGATTGATTTATTGCCCAAACATTTGGGAAACTGTAATGCTGCTTCTCATTGCTACAGCCTCTATTTGAGCCTTCTCAGCTTCTCACAGCAGACTTGTCATGACACCATTCTGAGCACATGTTCAGTGTTATACTGGAATCTCGTTTTCTTGAAGTAAGTTTACAGCATTCAAATAATAAACTGACTTGAATTTTGGTAGCACTTTTAGACTGAGGTTTATCTTGACTGTAACTGTCTTTTTTGGTGAACTGATAGTGGTATAGAATACACAGTTTTCAGTTTAAAAAATAATGCTATCCAAATGGCATATAATAATGTCACACTAAGATCTTGGCCTCAGCCGTGACCTCATCATTTATGGCCCTTGGCCTCAGTGGTTTGGTTTCAACCTTAGCCTTGGTCACAGTTGTTTGACCTTGTATTTGAATGTATGCATTGAGTGAGATAGTAGTTGTACATTGTTTGTAGATACTTGATACCAGTGAACTGAACATTAAGTCTGTTTGCAATGCAGAAGATTCTTGCGCCTTGCCATTCACAATTGGAGCTGTAGTTGCTACGTTTGGTGCACCTCTTGTGATCGAGCTACCACAACAATCCACTAATGAGTATGCCATGTCCAGCTAATTGTTTCTCTTTGTGCATTTTTAGGTTTTTCATTTGGCAGAACTGTTGCTGGTAATTATAACATTTTAAATACAAGTAATTAATATTACCGCACTACGCTATGCTAGTGCAGTATATGCCATCGTCGTGTGTCCATCTGTCCATTTGTCCATCTGTCTGCCACAAGCCGGCACTATACCAAAACGGTTAAATGTAGGATCATGCAAACAATGCCATATGATAGCAATGGGACTATAGTTTTCTTATACCAAAAATCGTGGCGAAATTCCAACGAGGTCACCGCTTACCGGGGCGCCAAATCGAGGTGGGGTAGGTTCAAATTGGTGATTTTCGACCAACATCTCGCTATACCTCAGAAACGGTGCAAGATAGGAACATAGTTACAACGGAACACTAATAGGAGCTCATATGCATTATTTTCAGTGACCTTGAGTGACCCATAACTACCTCAAACCACCCTATTTTTGCCATTTTGTATGGCCTTTGTACCTTCGTCATGGTAGCTGATGGATGGCAAACCATCCCTGAAAGGGGCATGGTCAGGTCACGTGAACCATTTAAATTTTGGTGGTCACCTGCCATATCTCTGGAATGGCTGAGGTTAGAGTGGTGAAATTTCGCATGCATGTAGACTATGTCAAGTCCCAGCATAAGGATGACAAATCACTCTAAAAGGGGCGTTGTGATGGTCACATGACCCAGTTTAAATTTTGACACTTCAGTGATATCTCTGGAACGACTGATCATGATAGATTATCCCCGAAGGGGATGTGTTCAGGGTGACGTGACCTTATTAAATTTCTTTGAATAAGTGATAATATCTCAGAAACAGTGCGAGATAGATACATAGTTGCAATGGAAGACTAATAGGAAATCGTATGTGGCCTATCGAATGGCACCATTGCCAATGTGACCTTGAAGGTCACTTTTGTTGTTTGAAACCTTTATAACTCATGAAACATTGCACGAGTTTACCAACATAGCACATCGCACGGTCCCTCTGCAGTAGCTGAGCTTCTTGCAATAAAATACAGGGTGGCCCAACTAAAGTGGTACCAACTGACGTTTTTGCTTGTAACATTTGAACGCCCTGACACAGTTCGATGATTTTTGGCATATGTAAACTGCATAAAACAACAAGTGGTGTCATGCAAATTTTATGCATTTTTCGTCTCATTAAGCACTTAACATGCTAAAAGGCGCCAAATACGATCAACATGATTGTCGCAGACAGATAACTTGGAAAAAGTCAAGTTCGGTCGCCTCCGCCTACAAATAGTTAAACTCTTAATGTCCATAACTAAACAATATTGCTACAGTAAAAACGCCCATGCCACTTGAATTTGTGTTCAGTATGTCCACCATTCTTTTTTACGACACACTGCAGCCGACGCCTCCACTGGTCGATACTGTCATCAATGAACTGCTGCAACAGAGCGCACCACTTCGTTGAAATACGCTGATGCAGCTAATTTTCAACAGTGTTATTTTAATAACAAACATAAACACATTATAAACAATAATAACGAATACTAACAAAACCAGACGATTTTATCGTAGAATTTTATTTTATGTCCATGGAAAGGTAAAATTACAAATAAGTAAAACAAGAGATGCGACAGGGAAGAAAATACTGGATTTTTTTGGCGCCCTCCGACTAACAATATTAAACTGTTATGCTTCGCAGCATGTGTGAGTAAACTGTCGTTGCACTCAACCAAAGTCGTTGAATTACGTCAGCGCATTCAAAAGTTACAAGCAAAAACGTCAGTTGGTACCACTTTAGTTGGGCCACCCTGTATATGGCCATCTACGTGAACATTCTGGATTTAAAGTTAGTCATTTTGGCATAACACTTGAACAGCATGAAGTGCAGTTAAGCAAATGGTAGTTTACAGTTAATTGTTAGAATAATTTTAATCATTTAAAACTTTTTAATGATTAATCTGACAACACATTTAACAGTCCTTTATCCAGGATGGCCCGGGTAATCTGGTACCAGAAGAAAACATTTATTCAGTCACACCCTCTCTTTTGTGGTTATTATACAACATCTTTAATTAACCTTTTCCATTTCCGCAGTCCATAACATCGTCCTTGCATTGTTGTTGGGTCTGAAAATCGTTTTATACAACCTCAGTCCATGTTTTCTCTGGCTTACCTCTAGTTCTTACACCTTCTGTTGATTGTTATTGATTATTATTGTAGTTCTTGTAAAAACTAGTTTCATTTCTGTTTAACCAGCCTAGTTTCCCGGAATTACTTCAGATCATTCCGGTTCTACCAAAAGGAATCCTCTTGGGATTTGCTGCAGGCTGTATGTCATTTTTGTTGCTTAGCCAGCGACATCATTGCACTGGAAGAAGACCATTGTATAAGCAGGCTTTGTCTAATTTGCTGTATTTTAGTGTGTTTTTGTTAAGCAAATGAATCTGGATATTGCTGATATTGATTTTAATGTCTATTTTATACACTTTGAAAAATACTTTTTTTCATGGCAGCAGTTGCCTGTGTTGCTGAGTTAAGGTCATTCTGTCACAAATGTTGATGAATGCAACACACGTCTTGCAAAAAGTTTAAATTTGTTTGATACATCATGGCCCTAAAGTCATGATATAACCTAAATTGTGTTAGTTAGTTAGCTGAAGTTTAACATCCTCTTTCAGCACAAATATGGCTATGTCAGAGACAAAAGGTCAGGAGTGGAGAGCTATCCCCACCCAGTGAAGGAAGGCCAGCGATATATTAACCTCAACCCTGGCTGCCTTTTTGTTTAGCAGCCACCCCAAAGGGAAAGGGATCGAGAGGCTCATTTAAATTATTATGCTAGCGCCTGCAACAGGGAAAGACAATTATCACACCGCAAGACTAAACTAAACCAAATACAACAAAACACCAGAATACGTCTTAGCTAAGCAATGCAGATAACACAAAATGAACGTAACAAACGAAACCCAGGTTCGGTCGCCTCCACCGGCCTGGAAACGGAGTGGGACTATTCTGGTAGAAAGGGAAGGGATGAGCAAAAGAAGAAAATAGGTAAAACGAATGAGAAACGGAAAAGGGAGAAAGTAAAAAAGAGCAAAAGATGAGGAAGTGAATGGACAAAGGGGCAAAAGGGGGTACCCTGGCTCCACGCGGGGCCCTAAAGTGTGTCGGCAAAGCTATTAAACTCTAACCAACCAATATTCTTATCATGGTGCTGATTGTGTATAGATTTAGCATCATTATTGAATATGAGACTTCCCCTTCAGCAAGTGCTCTTCAGTGGTTGACTGCACAACAGACATGTGGCAAGAAATATCCATACTTGTTTAGCCAAGGGCAGGTATGCACTTTTGGTTACTGTAAGTTTATTTGATTTAATTAAGTTTCAGCTATTTTATTGTTTTATCACACAACCCGTTTGGGACAGATTCAGTTTTCTCTAAACACAGTGGATTATTAGTTTTACAAACATTTGTCGCAATTTACATTGGGTGCCGGTTAATCACCACATCGTGACAAACTCTGCCTCATCACCTGGAAAACTTTATAGCACCCAATTTCCGACCTCTCTGAACTAGTCACCCACTACCTTCCATCCTGGTCCTTATGTTTTTCTAACACGAATCATCTGGCCAGACCATATGGCATTACCAGTAACTTTTCCTCACGGGCTTTTTTGTTTCTGCACCATCTATCTTGACATTTCTGCCTGAACACATTTGCAGTATCGACAAATTATCAACTTTCAAATGCCGATTAAAATCTTATCTGTTCCAGTCTGCTTGTTTGTCTTGTCATCCTAGTTTCGTTATATGATTTCTGGCATTTCATAAATATGTGTATGTATGTATGTACAGTTTACTTACTCTACACTTTTACAGTCATGCAGGATTAAAAAGAATATTGATGCATACGGAACAATGATTTTTTTCTGATTTCTTGAGTTCATTGCAACTTAAACGTCATTACTGTTACAAAGAGTGTGTAAAGGAAGGAAATCCAGAGAGAACAACTGGCTAACTCTAAGTTCACCTGAAAAGTGGTCATTAAATTGATGTGTATCTGTACAGTATTCGTTGTGTGCATTTGTCTCGTTACATTAATAAGTCATGCGGCAGAGCTGATGCTGTTGCAGGCTATTCATTCTCGCAGCATGCTGCCATGTCAGGATTCACCTGGCGTTAAAATGCCTTACACTGCCACAGTAAGTGTATTAATTTAATATTACTTGTTAATGAAGCTCGGCAAATAATAGTGATAAATGTTTATATTGGCCATTATTTAGTGGCATCATATATTGATGGTAATTTGGTGGTTATTGGTAATGTCATTGCACACGTCATTGTCGTTACTCTGTGTTAATGCTATGACTGGAGTCTGTCTCCAGAGCTAAACTGTCTCAGTATGTAACCAGTCACCCAGGCCAGCTCAACTTGTCTGTATACTAGTAAAAACTGGGAATTAACAGTCAGGCCATGCTGTATACTAATACTTGCTTTCACAATATAAACTGGTGTCTGACTGAAGACTATAGAAGCAGAGATTGTTGATATTTGGTTGGCCCTTGTGATTCAGTAACAATTTATTTTATCACTGTTATTTAGCTGCTAAAGTAAAACTTAAGGAACTCCATGTTTGTTGCTGATTGGGTCTTGGTATCAGAATTCCATCTGTCATCTGCTTGTGATTTAATATCAGTTGTTGTTAACAGTGGTTTGTCTGATGATGTTCCTGTTTGTCATTAAGTACTTTTTCTCATGCTGACAAGTATCGTGCTAGTAAATGTTTATGGAGGCTGAATTTGGCCACGTTGCTGTTATTTGGTAACGAACATTGTCTGATATGCATTATGCAGTTGCGTGCACCAAAGGAACTGGTGGCGTTAATGAGCAGTCTACGTAAAGGTAGTGAACCTGATAAAAATGATGTATCAAAGATGGTGCATCATTTTGAACAGCCAGTTCCAGTTGCAAGCTACCTCATAGCAATTGTTGTTGGAAATCTTGTTAGTAGGTCTGTGTGGTATTGTTATAATAGTTTCATTTTAAAACATATAGATTGTTTCTTATTATTTAAACAATTTTGGATGATTAGTCATTAACAAAATAGTGTAGTGATGCGATTGTGCTTTGTCAGTGAATACTGCATATACTGCAGTTTCATATACTCAGGTCTTGCAGTAAAATTAATTGTATTTTTTAAAATAAAATGTTCAGGTTTTAACATGGGTTTCAGTTAGTTCTTGAGATATGTCTTTCATTTATAGAACATATGCACAACCATTTTATGGCAGTTGTACAGGTCAACCTGTGTTATCCATCACCCGCACTTAAGAACTTGACGATTTTGTTGGAGCCAACTTTTTCTTCTACCCACATACCCTTGCTGACTTCAGCTTGTGCTTTTGGATTAGAGAGAAGACGCTATATTTCTTAGCAGTGTTACCTACACCGTATCCATGCCGTAATCCTTCATGTACAGCACTTTGTGAACATTTAAAAACGAAATGACTAATTTGCATTTATTTGTAGTATTGGTAATTTCCATGCTCAGGAAATTAAGTCATATACTTCTCACTTTCCAACAGGGAGGGTATAGAGAGTTGTATTAAGTATCATCAGATAACTTCATGTTAATTTAATTCACTTACTTTGATAAACCTCAACATATTTGGCTGCATGTGTGTTTAATATACTGGCTCATTTTTGTAGCAGTTTTTGCACTTTTTAACAAGATGCAGTCAGAGATGGTAAACTTTGCCCCTGGTCTGCCACCTGGCAAACTGGACAAAACAGGTGTCACCTGTGATTCTGGCCTATTAGTTCCAGTATGTGAAAGTCATCTACAAAACCAGAAGTACATAACTTATTGCATTGTTGTCAGAAGATGACATGTACAGAAAAATTGATGAAATTTGGACGTGTGGTTTTTGAGATATGTGATCAGACAGACAGAAATGTTGACATACAGACATGCTGATAGCAATACTTTGCATCCGTATCAGGATACGGCAGTAGTGGGTGTCGCAAAACATTAATCGCTGCAGTATGCAGTCTTCCATTGTTGATCATGAGTTGGACACACACACATAGGTCCGTTATTACTTTGCTCCACGGAGGGTGCAAACTATTGTGATCAGTGTGTGTGTATGTCTGTATATCTATATGTGTGTGTACATCTGTATATATGTCCGTTGGCATGTCTCAAAAATCATGTATCCAAGCTTCACGAAATTTTCTGTCACCTGTGTCTGTGGCTTGGTCCTCCCATGGCGACGGTGCAATGCGTTGTGTACTCCCAGTTTTGTGGATAATGTCATGTTTTAACAAAATAATGGGGCATATACTGATAACTAGTCACCAGCAAAGGAAGGTCACCCCATTGCTTTATCACTACTGTATATTGTGCTAAATGCTGAATAACTAAAATAGTGTGTCTGTCTGTCTGTTTTTGCTGCCATATCATTGAATTGTACATGGTGCAGGCAAAATCTGCTATACTCGATTGCCTTTTATGTGAATGTTATGTTGATTTAGGGACATTGGTCCAAGATCAAAAGTGTGGTGTGAAAGTGAAATGATTGATGTGGCAGCTAATGAATTTGCGGAGGTAGTTACAGTTAACTTCATATATGAATCTGTGTATTAGTGTTATATTAAAGTTTTAGCATTTTTAGACATTAATTAATCACATCTAAGTTTCATAAAATAAGCAGTATTTTTAGATTACTATACGTGTATTTTTATATACTTTTATAGTATGTATTATATACGTAGGTGGTAATACTTTGAGTCAGAAGTAGTTATTTAATTAATTTATTAATGGTTTTAGTTGTTGTTAATAACAGACTGAGAAAATGCTGTTGACTGCAGAAAGCATGTTGGGTCCTTATGTTTGGGGTGTTTATGACTTGCTGGTATTGCCTCCATCCTTTCCATATGGAGGAATGGAAAATCCGTGTCTAACATTTGTCACTCCAACCTGTATTGTAAGTAATCATACACAAGTCTATTTATTTGTTTATTTATGCTAATGTTTGTATAGATGTTTACTGGCACGGTTAAAATAATATTCCATAGAGTAATATTTGTGCGCTAGTGTTTTAAAATTCTGTATATTTATTGGAGCATACCTTGTCCACAGTCAGGCATCATGGTATTGTAGGAATTTGTGTGATGCAGAAAATTGATGGTATGAAAGTGTGCATATTATCCATTCTTGTTTCATAGAGCAGAAGTAGAAATGACTATGGGATTTTTAGGTTATCTTTGCTAATTAGTTGTGTTTCTTATGGGTGTTGTGTTCTTATGTGATGCATTTTTGATAAAAAAATATAGAACCACAGTCACTTATGTGACATCCATGGTTTTGTAATTATTATGATTGCACCATACATAAGAACATACTAGTTCATAAGACACAGAAATTAATTAAATAGCAGCTAAACTTGAAACCATCACTATAAATTGCTCTGAGTCGCGCAATCAACCACTATCAGCCAGTTCGGTCTCTTCATTCAGCTGATCAGAATTTGCTGGCTCTACATTCAGCAACTTCTCAATTTGTCAGACATGTCTTCAGCTATTCTGCACCTTTAGCATGGAATCATTTACCCCTAACCATCAGATCTCTTCAAACTTTTGATCTCTTCATATTGCACCTAAAAACCTATCTGTTTACTTGGTGTTAACATGTACTATCTGTGCTACCCAGTGAGTGCCTGCGCCTTGGATTCAGGCCTTTGGGCTCGACTATTATGTACACTATTGTGTGCATTATAAATGCATGTATGTGCATATTGCATGACCATATATTTCGCTATCAGTGTGTATTGTTGTACTTGTAAGATGTCAAGTAGTTTGTGACCATCATTCATGTTATATAGAACTCATTTATCAGTCACTCCATTTTTGCTTCACAAAACCGTTGATAGATGTGAGTTTTGTCTAGAATAGTATCACAATCACAGTGCATAAGTATATTGGTGATTTAGTTTTTAACTACTGACAGTATTTACATATAAATGCTGATGTGATGTGTGATATATTTTGATCGGTGACACTGAGTACTGAGTGACACGTTGTTGTTTCAAGGCTGGCGATCGTTCTTTGGCATTTGTAGTGGCACACGAGATCACACACAGTTGGTTTGGGAACTTAGTAACAAACAGCAACTGGGAACATTTCTGGTTTGTACTGTGAATTACATCATGTAGAACATCATTTTGGAACCTCATATTTTCAGTTTCTTTTTCATCAGTTAGCTGTGTTTACTGTTTAGTGACTAAACTGATGAATGCTGGATTTAGAGCATAAAATGTTGATGTGACGACAGGTTGAATGAAGGTCATACGGTGTTTATTGAACGAAAGATTGCTGGTCGTATGTTTGGAGAGCAAGTGCGCCATTTTATGGCTCTGGATGGATGGACAGAACTGCGGAATCAGGTTTTGCCGCCTCACATGTCTTTGACTTATTTCTGCATCCATTACTATGAGTCTGTGTTTGGCTATATATTGCTGGGTGAAATTTTAATTAACGGAATAATTAATAATCGTGTAAACTAGAAAGCTATATTATGTTGAATGAACACATTACAGTATTCGCCCAAAGCGGTCCGCTATATGCAACAGGTGTTTCCCTGGACCCACCAGAGTCGTCGATGCAAACAATATCTCGATCGCTTCATCCATTTTTGCAGGGCTCACTAGGTGTCTGACAGACTGACAGACCATGCTGCTCGGTCGGTAACAATAGGTGGAGTGCACCGTGGAGAAGCCAAATTCTGTTACTGTCTACTGTTACTGCAAACAACATCTCGATTGCTGCAGTCATTTTTGCCGGGCTCACTAGGTGACAGACCGACTGACAGACCAACATACCATACTATTTGGTCTTTAACAATAGGCGGAGTGCACAGTGGAGAAGCCAAATTCCGTTATTGTCTACAGCTGCGATAAGTATTTGTTGGAGCAGATGACTCGACAGATCGGATCAACTTCAGCATCAGCAGCTTATTCAGCTGTAAGACTAGACGGGTTGCAGTGTATGTGGAGACACACTACAATGTAGGCTCAAAGAGAGCGTTTCCCACTGGCGTACTCGGCAGGTGACACAACTGATTACCTATTTACTGACACACAAGCTGTTTATTTCATGCATTCGACGATACCTAATGTCACGTTCTGTGACTGAGTGATGCCAGCGTTATCAGCCGTGTTACTTTCATTCAGTTTCCAATTCGGTCTGCTTTTCTTCATGTCGGTAGCCAGGCAGCTGCAGCATCGTATCTGGTTTAGCCAATGTCGGACATGAGATGTTTCCGCAAATTAACTATGTTTGTGTTATTTTATTCATGCATATTTTAAATTAATGTAAATATGCGTAATGTAAATTATTTGTTAGAAATAAAAAATAGAGACTAAAAATTCATTGGCCCCTATGGGATTCAAACCCGAGACCCTTGTGGAACCAAAACAACTGGTCACTTGCCATACTGTAGAGCTACAATTTCAACTGGTATAATGCAGTACTTATAGCCCTTTTGTAGTTCCAGTTAATCGTCCAATTTCTCTGTTCCTGTTTTAGTTCATTTTGCGACTAATGTTGACATAGTCACAATTATGCCGTTTAATAATGCGACATTGAATTATTTTTGACTTTATGGTAAATAAGTAATTTTAAGGGAAATCGCTACTCCATAGCAAAATTGATACCTCAGTACGTAATAAGGCTGTTTACTTACTGCATTACTGGAGACATGGTGTCATGTGACTGCATTATCGATACAATAAATATGTAATGTAACTCGCATTAACGTTCGATAAATGGACCGCTTGTGTGGAGCGCACAGCCCAGGGGAAAGATTTTGAATTGATTCTAACAGTAAAAATGGAAACTAGACATCCCAGGATCATTTGCTGTTATTTAGCTTTTGTAATTGTTGCGGAGTTATGACGGCCTGAAGTCGCAAGACCTGGTAATTTTTTGCATTTTTTGGAAAACGACCCCTTACGGTAAAGTTTTCAAAATTCTGTTCCGAAAGTTTACATGGCGACACCAATTGACGTTGTTGTGTTGACATGTCGTAAAATTTGTCTTTTGGGAAATCAGCGAAATCGTGTGTTATTTATCTCACATAAAAAAATTTTTTTGGTCATATTGTCGCCTCTGCTTGGATCGTGCCCAAAATCTACCAGGGACAGCCCCAAACACTATTCCAGATTTTATCCAAATCGGTTCACTTTTGGTGGAGTTATAGCCGAATGTGTGAAGGCCATTCTTTGCGCCAATTGGGTAAATCCATGATTCGCCCAAAGCGAAGCATCGCTTCGGGCGAATAATAAAGATGTATTATAATAATCGTTCATTGGAACATTCCTGGTAATAATTGCAGTGCACTGCGATAACCGTGTGAAATTTTGTTTCATTTTATTGTAGTTGTTAGTTTGTTAACTGTTGATAATTTATTTCTTATCGCTAGTCACCTTGACCATTATGTTACTGTTGCAATTGGCGCTGATTTTCATGTGAATTCACAAACGGTTGATCTGACTGATGCATTACAGATTAACTACATTCATCAGCCTTACACACATCTTGTACCAGATCTGAAAGGAGTTGATCCAGATGATGCTTTCTCTTCAGTTCCGTATGAGAAGGGCTCCAACCTCCTGATGTACCTGGAACAGAAACTTGGTGGAGCAGGTCAGTAATGCTGTACTAACTTCGTTAATAATAATGGTCGTAATAAAAGCAGTAGAATGTAAAAATTTTAGGGTGCTCTAATGTAATGAAAATCCATACTGCTGTATATACCAGTCTCCATCTGTGTTTTCAAACTTTTACTCTATGGTAGTGGTGCAAACTGCAAAGTATTGCGACCAGTATGTCTGTCTGTCTCTCTGCTTGCATATCTCAATACCACACATCCAAATCTTATGCTACTAATTTCCATACCGTGTTGGTCACACTTCCGTCGGTCACACTCTCGTGCGGGATGCGGCGAGCTTAGATGCCTGGGCACCAGAGTTAGCAGCAGCCGGGTGTAGGCCTGAATACAGTAGGTCAGTAGTATGGGTTAGCAGGCACTCCCGTGTGGAAAGTGACTTAGTCCTACATCTCTCAGCTGCTGCTGCTGCGATGAGTCACTGCCAGGTCATCTGCTGTGACTGAGACAAGGTATTGTCGCTTCTCCACTGTTCACTGACTTTAAAATATTGCATTACTAATTTCGGTAAGGTGTCAGTCACAGTGTACCTCATACCACCAGCAGCAGCAGCGGGCCGGCCCATTGTAGGCCTATGTCGGCATGCAGTCAAATGCCTCTGTGGGTGGTCACGGCCCTGGACATTATGCGCGCTGTAAAGCAAACTGATCTTGGATGCGCTAGACCTATAGGGTGGATGCCGCATTTGGAGTTGGGAACGAAACAGGATGGGAAGGGAGCGGGAACTGTAGACCAGCGCAGTAGTCGAAGGTGGCGGTGAGTGACTGGAGAAAAACAGAACGAGACTTGCAGTGAGGAGACTTGCGCCAGGTGACAAGTGAGGCATTATTACCAGTTGCTGCACGTCGTAATGATGTACTCATCCCACAAATACCACATATTTCCACCAACGTAGTCTACGAGCTAAGTAACATTTTATAAAATTACTTTAATAAAAGAGTTGCACATGTCTAGCTAATACCCGCTCGCCCTTTGCAGATATCAGCTAGTTTCACCAAATTTTCTTTCCATGTTACATTTGGCTATAGCTCGGTCCTCCTCTGACAACAGTGCAATAAGTTATGTACTTCCAGTTTTGTGGATGACGTCATGTTTTCACATAACAGAACGAATTGGCCAGAATCAAAGATGATGCATGTTTTATCCAGTTCACCAGGTGGCGGCACTGAGGGCAAAGTCTGCCATCTGTGACTGCATCTTATTGCATATTGAAAATTGTCTGTTTACTGTTAGTAGGTTATTGCCAATTTTTTCTAACTTTTCATGCTTTTAATGCTTTGACATTGGGTGAATGTTGGGAGGGTATCTGGCCTATCTCGCCTTGTATTGTAGGACAAGGCAAAAATAGCTGAAGTAATGGGAATGGCCAAATTTTAACACTCCTATGGTACTGAAACCTGTGAATGCATTTGGATGAAATATGGCATATATAACTACGTCATGAGTATGACTGCACATGCAAATCCATATGGTGCTGCAGCAACGTGGATGGTCTGGACAAACACGTGACTTGTCACTTTGGTTTCTTAGTCGACCTTTCTTTTTTTACTTCATTGTTTGGTTTGCACCAAGCCCAACCAGTGCACAAATTTTGACGATCTTTATGTCATATGTTGTGATTCAGTGCAAGGAGATGCCTTTTGG
>Ga0209780_1001711_pt1 | contig 14835 bp, 14 predicted proteins | sample WorMetexBAHAMAS2_FD_187384 | JGI IMG/M metagenome (GOLD analysis project Ga0209780, IMG submission 187384) | Marine gutless worms symbiont microbial communities from Max Planck institute for Marine Microbiology, Germany - Inanidrilus exumae... | ecosystem: Host-associated > Annelida > Digestive... | reverse complement strand
TTGCATGAGTACTCTCATTGAAAAACGGTAAACTGTTATATCATGCCTGTTTCACACCTTTTTATTTACTTTGCCTCCGGTATGTGGGCAAAGTGTTGCGATCAGCATGTCTGTCTGTCTGTGTTCCTCTCTGTCTGCTTGCATATCTAAAAACCACATGTCCAGATTTCACTAAATTTTCTGAAAACTTCACCTGTGACTGTGGCTCGGTCCTTACTGATGACATTGCAGTACGTAAAATACCTCCACGTTTTGCGAATGACGTCATGTTTTCACTTAATGGTGCATATACAGTCATATACCACTGCTCAGTGGCAGTGGTTATTGATGAGTAGGGCCCAGGATTTTCCATGATGCACAGAATTTCACGCTGCGCTTCAGAATTCTGTTGTTAGCATGGATTTCCGTGGTGTTGTGTAAACGACGTTGGTCGTGGAATGCCACGGAAATAACTCCGTATCACGTTGAACTGCCGACACGGAACTCATCATTGACACATTGATGATAGTGCAGGAATATGTGTATGTGTGTGTATGTGTGTGTGCCTGTGTGACTCAACTGTTTCCATTCTGTCTGCTGCACTTTATTTTGACTGCACATCTCGGATGCGTCATTCTAAGTCATTAACTCATTATCAATCTACGCAGTCCTATGGCCGCACAGCAAATGAGTACTGAAAAGTCTGCCAAGTCGTGGGTAATGGACCAGTAATGCTTAATGAACTCCACACAGTGACAACATGAGGTCCACTGTAGATGCGAAGTAATTAACTGCAGACATCAAAGCACAGCTGCTGAGCACTCACAGTGAGCAGTTGAGACATGGTGAACTGCTAGTGTGTTGCATTATATTGTACAATGATTAGTTTATGCTTTTGGTACATAAATGACTTTGTCTTAGTTGATAATTTCATTGCTAGTTGTGCTAAGTAACTAGTTTTTGGTTAACAGTCTTCGTGTGTGTTTTGACAGTTGACGCTATCTACTTGTTGGCCTGTTTATTTTTTATTACTTTTGTGTACAGATTAAACAACTTGGAACGTGCACTGCTGAAGTCTGTTTTAGTATGCTAAATGTGCAAATTTGTGTGCCACGGAAAAGGCAGAAGCACGCTGTGGAAAAATAGATTTTTGGCCGTGGAAAGTCGGGGGGCCGTCACCTGCTGCCTGAGAGATATCAAGACACCTGCAGGTGCCAGTAAATGATCTGATTGGGTGGCGTGGCGAGCGGCGTTATTACGGAGCAGGCGAAGTCATCCGTCTGTGGCTGCTTTTTTGTCCTGCATTCTTTTACTGTTTGGCTGTTTTACATATGCTAAATATTTTGCATTTCTGCATGTGTGTGTGTGTGTGCATTGTTTAGCACTACTGTATTTGTTATTTATTCACTGCTGAGGAATTACTGCATATCTGAGTGCTTCATTGTCATTCATTCATTATTTGTATGAAACTGTACAGTAGTCCAGAAATGTTGCCGACTGTTTTGGATAACGACAAGATGAACATTGATGATGAAGCTATGACCAAGCTGTTAGAACAATTGTGCCAACAGCACAGTGATCAACAGCCAATGAAGATCTGTCCACCACCACAACAGACGATGCCTGTAACAGGTCAGTTGAGTCTGTTGAAATGCTTCTCAAGCAATGAAGGTTAATTTTAATTATATAGAAAAAACTGCTAACAGTTCATTTATTGTTGTATACGCCAAAGTTCTGGTCTATGGACCACTAGTAGGAACTCATGTGCGCTCTATCGAATGATACTATATCCAGTAACCTTGAGTGACCCATAACTACCCCCAAATCACTAGGGCCCACAATTTTCCGCGGCAAATTTTGCCAGATTCCGCGGCACTGTTTGCCAAATTCCGCAGCTCACTGCGGCAAATTCTTGGAATTCCGCGGCCGCCCATTTTAGAGTACACTGTGCCGACGTTGGCCCAGGTATGCCCCAAAACTTTAACATTATTGTCACATCAAACTGTTAAACAAAAATTTTAACCTAAACTTTGAGGCGGTTGTCATACTTCGGGGGCGGTGAATGGCCTACACAGAGCTGTTGTACCGTTATACAACTACCGTACTCGCTCACACCTAATGAGTTATGAATGATAATTAATAAATTCCAACGATGGTCGTGCATATAGCGTATGAGCGATTGCATCAATGAAATCACTCAGCGTGTTTACTAATTAAATACGACAATAACAACTTTACCACATGTAGGCCTAAACTTTAATAAAAAATATCTGAAGTAAACCAAAAAAAGCGTCGTCACTCATCAGTCGATCGTGCTAATCAGTCTGTTTTAGTCACCAGTCATCTTCACCTACAAAGGTCCAGTAAGTAAAAACTTAAGTAAGTAAGCAAACTGAACGTGAAAACGCGTCACTGAAATCAACAGGCCTGTGTAGCTGTCCGAAGGGACTGAGTGTCACAATTACAACAGCTATACAGCCTTACGGAATTTGGCCGTTGTTGTGGAATTTCCGTGTTTACGCAGAATTCCATGAAATTCCGCGAAAACATGGAAATTCTACGGCAACGGCCAAATTCCGCGGCTCGGCTCGAAATTCCGCGGCTCTCGGAAAACTGGGCCCTACAAATCACCATATTTTATACCACTCAACTCGATGCTAGCATGGTGTATGCTATCATCATGTCCGTCCGTCCGTCTGTGACAAGTCGGTGTCCTACTAAGACGGCTAACCTAGGATCCCACGCAATCAACGGCGGGCGTACGATAGCCCAGGGATTCGAGTTTCCTGGTATCAATGATATGGGCGAAATTCCAACTGGGTCACTCAAACGGGGGCAACAAATAGAGGTGGGGTCGGTTAAAATCGGCGATTTTTGACCAATATCACTGTAGCACGGTAATGCTTACCCTGTTGTTAGGGCGACCAACTGTTCCTATGGAGAATTGCAAAATTGGGGGTTTCAGAATTCTGGAACCCCTGAACCGACTGTCACTAAGTTTAGAAGGGTGATTACGGTGGTGACATGACCCCACATGCTAAAATTCAAAGCGATCGCCCCAGCAGGAGCATCCCAGTAAATGGGTGAAATATTACTCTCGCGTGGTTTAAAAAAATTTTTTGCAACCCAAATTTTTGCTCGCGTCACAAGTCTGAACCATAGAAGCGATTTCGAAGCTGTTTGATTCATAGGGCGTCAACCCAAGTTTGTTGCATTCCTAGATACATAAAACTGCAAAAAGTTTCCATTGTCCCTCATTTTTTCCCCAAAAAACATCCCAGAGGGATGTGAATAGGCATTTTTAAGCCAAACTCGCATAACATTGAAAGTCTCATATCTTCAAAACTACACCTGCCGATTCCAACCAAATTTTGCACAATGATAAACACCACCAGGCACGCTTTGTGGATTGCCCAAGCAGGCGTTGAACAAATCTATGATGGTGGACGGCTGCTATCTTCAAAAATCGAAAAATGGCCATATCTCCAAAACGTCTGGATTGATCGGCACGTAATTTGTCACTGTGATGTATATTGGCCCTCTGAACCTTACCGGCAGTTAAAATTTTGAACTTTTAAAAATCCAAGATGGCAGTCTGCCGCTATCTTGCAAAATAAAAAAGGTCATATCTCCGCAACAGTGTGACTGATTGGCACCAAATTTGAACTGTTGACACATATTGACCCTACAAACTGTATTGGCAGTTAAAAGTTTGAATTTCTATAAACCCAAGATGGCGGACGGCCGTTATTTGAATACCAGTTAAATTTTTTATACGCCATTTTCATGCAACTGTTCAAGCTTTGGCAATAAAATTTGGCTGGATGATGCATAGGCCCAATCTGAACACAATCAGTGCTTGAAAATTTTAATTTTTCAAATATAAGATAGTGCACAACTGGTATCTGTTATTTTAAAAATTAAAAAACTGCCATATCTTTGCAATGCGCGCTGACCCTTTTAAAATCTAGAAATGTTTTGAGCAGGCAACTATAGACATTGGAAATTATATCTTAGTAATTAAGCAGCAAATATAAATGGTAAAAACTGGTCAGTGTACAACAAGTATAGGGCGACAGAGTCATAGCTCTAAAACGGCAAATATTACTGCTAGGAGGGACTCCACCTAGAACTTTAAGCACGCTGTTACCAGCAAAGTCACGCCAAAAATCATAACTCGCTGCAAATGTGACTGAATAAATGGCCACTGTAGCAATACCAGTAGAGCTCACATCCGCCAATTGCTACATGACATTGTTAGTAATGGCGTGCTTAACGTTCTAAGTTGAATCTCTGTCTTCACCGACTGCAAAGATATGAAAGGCGATACAAAATGTATTGTATCGCTACTGCTCAGCAACGGTTTGACCTCTTGCTGCAACATTTGGCATGATGATACACATTGATCCAATTAACCTTATCGGCCATTAAAATTTAGAATATTTAGAAATCCAAAATGGCGTCATATTGAAAGCCGTTACATCGAGATTGCTCCACAATGGTGTGACCAGTCGCCACAAAATTTGCCACAATGATGCTTATTGGCGCACATGGCTGGTAATTTTAACGGTTCTTTTGCAAATGAAGGACTTCTCAATGTTCTCAAGATCACAGCCAATCACGTACACTGTAAGTGTTGTAATATTTCGGAAATGGTGCAAGTTGGGGTCAGACCAGACCATTATCAGGAAGTGACATTTTGTTTATCAAATAGTGGCAGTTCTGATGATATTGAGTGACCTTGAAGGTAGTTTACCTACTGCATGCATTTTCAAATGTGATTCTTCGTACAGCTGTTCTTCATTTGACAAGAATTCCACTGACGTAGTGCGTTGTATTACATTACATAGAGTTATGGTCCCTCTGCGATATTAGTATGATATAATCTGTGGAACTGTGGTTTTAAAAGTTGCCATTGGCAACTTTGTTTTTATCATTGCAGTGTTAGTAGCAATGCTAATCCTCGCACAGAGACCACTGACATGTTGCATTAACAAGTGAAAGTTTTTTCACTGTGTGTTTGAGGGTAACATGCTTTCTTGTAACAAGACAGGGGTCAGTTTGTTAGCAGCAGCGTCCTGCTTGTGTATGCAGATGGTAATGTTGAGAGCATCAATGTTGTACGACTTTCTGAGCATCCTGAGACTGTTACATCAATGGACTGCACTGCATCTGAGACACTCAGTGATGTTCTTGATATTATCTCGAATGATTTTGGAGGTGGACAGGTATGTTGTTTGTTGAATTAACAGCTGTCTGTGTTGCCGTATGTGACCTGCTGTTTGATTGCTGCAGATGAAATCTGTTCATTGTTCAAGTACAGAAAGGTCTTTTACCAGTAGCACTGACAAAATTATTATTTATTGCTGTTTTGATGACTATAGTTGAGTCACAGCATTTGGCCTATGCAAACACAATAAGCCTAATGTTGACATTTTAACTAAGTCCTGTATGGTCTGTTTTGTCATATGACCAATTGTCAGTGCTTTCCATTTGAAAATAACAGGTGAGCTGAAGATCAATCTTGCCTGGACGTCTTAACCGTTCAGCACAACTGGTTGTGCCAACAATTGACCGTGTAAATGTAACTGCAACTGTACATGCTGTGCCTGATTGCGACGAAAAACTTAAACATGTTTAATTTTTGTGTGATCGTCACAGCAACTATGCAGATTTTAGCCAGTCACATCGAACTGCGAAATGACGTCACAGTTGACGTGTTGTAACAAAAATATTAAATGTCGTTGTGATCGGCTGAATACGATGTAAAGTTAATTAATATTATTAAAAATTATTCCATTTTTTTGCCAACTGACCACAAAGAACGTCTTACCGCATTGCGTTAAGTTTTGAAGGATTTTGAGGCATTTGCTGCAGTAATGACACACGGCGGCTGCTCTGGTCGAAGGTCGCGCGACTACTAGAACCGAATGCCACTACTCAGCAGCTTCATACAGCCAACGACCTAGCCACCCATTTCACCACGAAGGTTAACAACGTGCGCCAGTCTACAGCCACTGCGACACTGCCAGTCATTCGTGGTCGACTATCGAGTGCTTTGTTGTCATTGCAGCGGTAAATGCTGCAGAAGTCACCAAGCTGTTGACGAAAGCACCGGCAAAGCATTGCCGGATGGATCCTGTGCCGACGTGGCTCGTCAAGCGGGCTGCTGCGCAGTTCGCGCTGATAATGGCAACACTCCGCAACGCGTCATTCCGAGCTGGCACTCTACCGACATCGCAGAAGCACGCACTGGTCTCAGCTCGGCTGAAGAAACCTCAGCTGGATCCTGCTGACACAAATTCTTACCGCCCGATCTCTCGACTGTCATTTGCCTCGAAACTCGTCGAGCGAGCGGTGGCCGCACGGTTCGTCCAGCAATGCACACAGAACAGAGTGCTCCCAGCCAGGTAGTCTGCTTATCGTCAACACCTAAACTGCTCTGCTCATTGTCCACAATGACATCGTCAGAGCGGTTGACAGAGGTGACCTTGTCCCACTAGTGTTGCAGTTTTTGATATGGTGGATCACGGTTGTCTTCTGTCCGTCCCAGAACGCAGATTCTGTGTCGATGGCGGTGCACTAGAGTGGTTCAAGTCTTATCTGTCCGACAGATCGCAGACTTATATAGCGGGGGAAGATAGTCACGGTCCGGTTTCTGTGAGTTGCAGTGTACCACAGGGTCTGTGTTAGGCCCCATTGAATTCATAGCCTACAGTGAGGACGTGACAGAGTTGATCGCCGCATATGAGCTCAGCTACCATCTTCTTGTCGACGACAAGCAGTTATACACGGCAGTTGGACCGTCCGAAGTGCCTGCAGGTTGTCAGCGCCTGGTGTCCTGCATCAGCGACCTGCACAGTGGTGTGCGTCTCGACGGCTGCAGCTAAACGCGTCCAAGACCGAGCTCATCTGGCTTGGACCTCGCGCTGCCCTACAGAAACTTTCTGTGACAGACAGCTCGCTCGTGCTATGTTTATGTCAATACGATGAAGCTGCTTATTTCTGCATTTATCCTCAGTAGGCTAGACTACTGCAATATTCTTTTCAGTGGTCTGCCAATGTCGACTATCCACCCACTTCAACGTGTGCAAAATGCGGCAGCTCGACTGTCTCTCGGTCTATCACCTCGCGACCATGTCCGTGCTGTGTTGAAGAAACTACACCGGCTGCCTGTCACCCACAGGATGCAATACAAGTTAGCACTGATGATGTTCCTGGTGCACAGTCACCAGTGCCCTGACTACATGAGTAACACAGTGTCACTGGTCAGTGATGATCCCGGCCGTCGGCGACACCGTTCAGCTACCAGTACTGATTACCACGTTCCGCACACTAGAACTAAGTTCGGAGCACTCGGTTCTCGATCGCCGGTCCGAAAACGTGGAACAACTTATAACATTCAGTCTGCTCAGCTGACAGTCTAGACAGTTTCAAGTGAAAACTTAAATTTTATCTTTTTTGCTCATGTTTTAGTATTTAAATTGTTTTTGTATGTGTACTCCTGTAACGCCTTATTGGCCCGGTTTTTTGCTGTAGATAGAGCACTAAACTTCTGTTTTATGATTATGATAGTAGGCATGTAGATGGCATAGTTGGTGGCATAACGAATTTGTACAGTTTATTACACTGCGCAAATTGCACACAATATAAACGCAACAGATATATGCACTGTGTCTTAAAGATGATATGCAACACGTTTTTGGTTGTTAAAGTAAATTGCCCATAGTATGTCTTTAATATAAGCAAATCTATTTGGATATTAAGGAACAGCAAAGAATCAGGAAATTTTAGAAAAAGTGCAAAAAAAAGTGATTTATTTACTATTGAAAGCGATGACGTCATACCATGGAAACGAACAAGGGAACAGGCTATTGGAGTGTTAAGTGAGACATTACACAACATATAGGCATAACGACGTAGAAATAGGTTCTTAAAACATAAAATGGTATAATAAATAACTTCTTATCTAATCTCAAATGCATAGCAATGCAAACAAAACAAGCGTATCCTGGCATGACGTCACACATGACGGAAACAGCCAAAGAATAACTATACCAAAAAGACCAATAAACTTGTACTTTTTTAGCATTTTACGGCATAATTTATCAAAAATTGTTACACAGACGTATTTATATTGCAGTAAGCAGCTAGAAACTACTTTTAATCAATTTTGTTAAAAAATCGTTGCATATCATCTGTAAGAGAAACAATACACTTGACTTTTGATCATAACTTTGGCAAATATAGATCGATTTTCAAAATTCTTTCACTAACAGATTCCCTAGGAAACTCTGAGGAACTATTACAGTGTCTTTCACCTCATGGTGCTTACCTTAGCTGTGTTGCCACACTACCTTGTGAAATTCAAAAGTCTAAAATAACGGTTGAACTTTTACTCATGCCATCGAAATTAATTGGTTTTACTTGAAATAAAACTTAACAACATTTAGATGACAAATGCTACAGAAAATATCAGAGTGATGATTAGCTTAATGTTTGTGCAATATGTGAAGCACAGGATGCAGATAACACAAGAACATTGGGAATATGATTTGATGACTGACTCCTTTAAGTCTATGCAACAAATGACTTGACCATTGTCAGAAGGTGACAATAGTGTTTGTAACTAATACCTTCTGCAGTCCACCTACTTGATAAATAATCTGAAAGCTAAAGCAAGTGCTGAAAGTGAAAATGTCCATCTCTGGTACAAACACAAGTACAAACACAAGCTTGTGGACATTTATGCCATTTGCTGGTGCAAGCTTCATCAATGACTGTCTGCTGCAGCCCATGTTACAATTCAATCATCCACTACTTCAGTTCGCTGACATCATGAATCCTCATCTGAGCACTGCTGCATTGTTTTCCAGATTTTATAGCCATAGGATTCAGATCTGAACTAATTAGGTGGCGTCGTATATTGCAAGATGCATTCTGAGGTCCCACATGCAATATGCTATTGAAGTCGGCAGCAACTGTAATTTTCAAGTTTCACAATTATGTAGTGTAGAAACATACCAGTACTTAAGTGAGGTGGAGAATCTTTATGATATTTATATGCAAAATTTCCTCAGGAATCTGAAAGTGAAAGAATTTTGTAAACTGGTCTACATGTGCAGAAATTATGATCAAAAGTCAAGTGCATTGTTTTTTTTTTGAGACACTGTACATATAATTATGGCTGTTTAATTGTAAAATTATGTACATAGGTGCAACTTTTCAGCGAAAAATGCATTTGAGCTGTAGTGATGTCATAAGAGGCATGATGCAAACAATAAGTAAGCAGCAATATCCAGAGGGTGCATGCAACAGTTCTTTTTTGATCACTTTTCCCTGTATATAGCCATGATTCATTGTTCTTTTAGTCAACTTCGTTGTCAGCAATCATAGTTAAATCTTGCTCACTGTAAATGTCACTACATTCTGACATTCATGTTTAACGTTTATGGCTTTCCTATTTTTCTGTTCACTTTGACTACTTGTTATTATTATCCACACATGCCGATAGGTAAGGTGTGGATTTATCTTTTATTGCTTTTTTGTTTGTTTGTTTGTTTTTTGTTTGTTCGTTTGTTTTTTGTGTGTTTGTATGATTACGGATTTCTCCGGCGAGGATAAAGCTAGTCGCGTCAAATTTTGCACGGAGGTTCATCAGCGTCCTGGGCAGGAAATCTCCCATCTTGGAGAACTTTGCTCCCCTAGAAGCCCAAAATCGGACGAATCGGCGCGGCGGCGGCAAGTATTGCCAATAGACGCCAGTCCCCTCCACTGATGGAACGCTCGCCGTTAGTGGAGGGGACTGGCGTCTATCGGCAGTACTTGCCCTTGGCATGTGTGGATAAATGGCCGTCCCCGAAGACTTGCTATTATACAGTTTGGTCCAAAAAACTTCATCCTTTTATTTTTTGAGTTACTTAGTCAAAAATGAACCAATTTTAATAATATTTGTTACACGGAATCCTGAAGAAATTTGACGTTAAAAATTTGTTTGACGGACGTGAAAATGTCACAATACCATGTCGTGAAATGCTGAACATGTTTCCTCAAAAAAAGTGGATGGCTTTGATACCAGCTAGTTATTTATGTTACATAACAACTTGCATTTCAGACCAGCAACATCACAGGAACTGCTTAGAGTGGCCATTCTCTGTGTTGACATACTTTTCCAGTAATTAATGGCATCATCCACCATGCTGTGCACTCTGCTGGCATTTCAGCCTTTATCTCAAGGTGCAGCTGCAACATGTCCACTTCCTGGATTAACACTTAGCATGCATTTTGGTGCATCATACCTCAGACACTCTAATTCACTAGATTTAGGTCATGACTGTTGGCTGGCCTCATGAGGCTTGATGAGTGTGATGTTTCACGGCACAGAAGCGTGATTATGTCACGAGTGTAATGTGCTGGTTCATCATATGGCTGGAAGATGGTCATAGCTGGCTCAAGTAATACTGCAGGTCGCTGGCAATGGCTCCTGCAGCAACAGTACTGCCTGATGATTTTAGTCCAGGTTCAACAAAAATGACCTTGGTACCAACAAATTTCGATACAGCATACGAGAGCGTATCAGACATGTTGAAAGTGGGACGTGTGTTCAGAAGATGGCTAGGACTGATGTTGTACTTCTTAGTTGCCATCTGCACATATATAATCGATTCATTATGAGACTTCATTGGGGAGCCATAGTGAACAACGTCTCGTCTGTGAAAAAATAAACCGAGTTTTATGCTTTGAGAACTTGCCTAGTTGCAGCTGCCAATGCTTAAGACAACTTAAGCTCATATTATTGAAAAGTAAGTTTCTTCAATTTTTCAAGGTGCAGTGGCTACATTTTACAGGTGAAGTGGACAACTTTGTAATATTCTGCTGTGAAATTTCCTCAGGATTTCATATCAAACATTATTGTTAAAGTTGGTTAAGTTGGTTAATTTCTGACTGAGTTATTGGTCTAAAGTGTTGAATAACGAGTTTATTAATGTAGTTTCGTCATCAATTTTATATTTATTTATTTACACGTGAGAGACAATACAAGAGAACATTAGAACAGTAATAACCAGGCTAAAAGTTCTTATAGTAAACCTGTTACATGTAAGTTCTAAGGACTATTTAAATACAATAACATATAGTATACATATAGCAAACAATAACTCTAGACGTTATAACGGATATAAAATTGAAATCGTTTGAGAAAGTTGCTGAAATTGGTGTTCAGTATACAATGGTTAAATGCAGCAGTAGAACTAAGATCAATATTGACAGGTAATTTGTTTCACACATTTGCAACAGGTTCACAAAAGAAGACAATGAGTGAATTATTTATATATTGCTATTGTCGTACTGCTTCGAAACTGATTCAGTGGCTAAGTATTTGCACTGTTTTGCATGAGACAGTTACATGGTTTTGTTTGTCTGGGATAGCTGATGACAAGTGATATATTTGATGAGCAAATTGTTGGTTGAATAAAGCTCTAACGATAGCCCTGCATTATGCTGTTGTAGTCTCCTCACTTTGACTTACATCTTGAAGATGACTCTTCGCGACTGACGGTGGAGCCATTTTCCTTTTCAAGCAACACCGAGTCACTGTCTTACATCGGTGGTGGTGGCAGTGGCCAGTGGTCACTGCATGCCAGTGTGGATTCATCATGGTCAAGCAGTACTGGCATGTCATTAACATGTCAGCAAGCAGCATTTACCAGTCTTAACCAACAGTTCACTCTGAACCAAACTCAGTGTTACTCTGACGCATTCAGATCATTGCCAAATAATATCGCTGACAGCTGTAATGTCCAAGCAGGCCAAATTGAGCCATCCAGTTCGTCACTGCTCTTGCCCAGTAACCAGACGCTTGTAACTCCAGCTGATGGCATGGTTTGGTATGCAGAACAGCAGTGGAACCAGCAGCCAGCTTCAGCTTCCATTTATTCTGCTGTTGAGCACGTTGCTCCAATTCCAGCATTTGTGAGCAATGCCAGCTATGATGGTACGTTTTTATGCAGCAAATGAACAAACCCTTTTACAGAGTTGCAGTGCTGTGGAATTAATAATATTTGGGTTATACTGTATGTCACAGTATGGACACAGTGTGGGTATCACCATTGAGAACTCTAGTGTCTTTTCCCTAATCTGAATGTGTTGGTTGCCATCAGCAACGGCATGCTTTTGCTCCAGCAAAATCCTCCATTTCTTAACTGGGGTGCCATCTAACATAGGTTGATATGTATAGTAGCCATAAAACGGTTGTGTGTGCAGTTTATATTGTACATGTGACTGTGCTGTTTATCAGTGATTTACTGCCACACTGTTGCTGCTATACAGTGTTCCAGAGATGTTAAGTCCAAACTCCACCAGAACGGATCTGTTGTGATTTGTTGTAGATTGTTATACAACAGCTGTTGTACAACAATTCACAACAATCCGTAGCAGATTCACGACAAGTCGAAAGTTGTACAACAGCTTGACATGTCAAGGTGTTGTACAACTTGTTGTAGCCTACATCATTGTTGTACAACAATCCGTGTCAGTGGAGTTTAGCTACTGACAGGTTGTGGATTTGTCTGTTTCATTTCAGCCAATAACAGTTGGGTTAGTCTGTCACATGTGGAATGATGTGACGTCATTATGTACATCGTTGTTGATATTGTAATTTGTAAATAGTTTTTTAATACCACAATGAGCCAGTATTGTGGGATATGCATTGGAAACCATAGATTTGGTCTAACTGGCTAACTTGCATTTCTTCTTCATTTCATTTTGCCCCAATGTCACAGTGATGTCATTATAATAAAGCTCACAGCTGATATTTAACAGTAAATTTCCTACAAAATGTATATTTCGGATTTTTTTGTTCTTTTATAATTAATAGACGGCATTTTGTAACTTACTATTTACGGAACAACCTTCGTATTATCTGCAAATCATTTTAGAATTTTCTATTGGGCCTGATTCAATTAACTGAGCAGTGTAAGTGATTTCTGTAGATTTTACATTTAGGCCTACTTTCATTGATCAGTTGCATTTTTCCAGTTGTTTAAACGAATATGTTATTGTTATTGTTATTTATTTAACAATTTGTCTAATTGCATTCTAATTTACCTAATTTTGAGCTATAAGCCCTCGAGGCCATGGGCTTAAGGCCAAAATTTTCGCGTAGTGCCAACCTTGAGGCCAAACGTTTGGCCTCAGCCTTAAGGGTTTGATCTCAGCCTTGGCCTCGAGCACATAGGCTCGATCTTGAACATTTGGCCTCATTTAAACATCACTGCTATGTTCTAGTTTTATTAACAAATTTTGTTTAACAGCAGGCTCATCTGTTACAGCTGGACGGCACATGTTAATTGAAAATTTTAATTAAGTTAATCGTAGGCTATATGTGCCTTTGAACACATTGCTCCAATTCCAGCATAGTGTGCAAAATTGTCATCCTTGTGCGCAGCAGTTATTGACAGCTGCTGCACAGCTGGATGAGAAACTGCATTTGAGAAGGCTTGATGCGACTGACCTTGACGGTTACTTGAGGTGATCAAAAACAGAGCTATTTTATAGTTTTAATACCACTAACTATTAGTGACATGAAGTAGCCGAGTGTATATCTTGCACTGTTTCTTAGATATAACGACTTTTCAGTGTATGTGACTGCCGGTGTCCTTGAGAAGTCCTTCAACTGATTATGATACTTCAGCTTACAGACCATGCACAATTCTGATTCGCGCGTAAACACACTTTATCAAATGTGTGCTATATTTTCTTAGAGATAAGGTTTAGTAAGGTTTCATATAGAAGCCACCTTTATCGTCACTCAAGGTCATTGGCTATTTGTCACATGGTAGCATTTGTCACATGCTATTTGTCACATGTATTGTCTCTCTTGTCCTGTTTCTAAGCTGTTTACTATGTGACTCCTTTTGGGCATGCATAGGCTAATACTTGCCATGTTTACTCTGGGTACCGACTTTGAAGTATGTAGCTTCTGTTCCAAAATTCAAAACTGCGTCACATGACTGATCAAACCCTTCAATGGTAGCTTATATGGGCTAATATTGCCATGGTCATCCTATAGACCAAAAATGAAGCCTGTAATTGCACCCACTCCAGCAGGGAAATGAGACCCAAAATTTACAAATGGGGTGGAGATTCTTGTTCAGGGTTCACTCAAGGTCATCGGCAATGTTGACAGAAAACGTACAATTACCATGTCTTCTTGTTGTATCGTCTCTGCGATATTAGTCAAAAATTATAAATCTTTCCTACCTTGCGTGTATTTGGCACCCTCGTTGTAGTGACCCCATTGTATTTTAGTGAGTACTAGAAAACAACTGACCAGTTTAGCAACATTTTTCTCCTGTGACCGGGAATTTGACCTGCGACCTTGACCTTCTCCGTTGGCTAACATGTGACATTTGTTGCATGAGATTACATTCAATAAAAGACTGGCTTATGACAGACCACTGGACACTGGGCATACGGTGCATATGTACATATAGTGTGCTGTGCATACTGCATATGCTTGCATATATCTAGGGCAATAAAAATAGAAATGTTCACGTGGGGAAGTATGTGATTATTCTGACTGCAAGTACTAGTTATGATATTTGGTTAGTTGACACATTTCATTAGTGTATGACTAGCGCAGTACCTGCTTTCGTGGCTGAGTGGTTAACGCACTCGGCCGCCATGTGCAGTAGAGCATGACGCGCTCAGTGGCCGGGGTTCGACTCGGCACGGGCGCGTCCGCCTGCCAAAGAATTATTTCTAATGATTCCTATGCACATGATGAACAGGGAGATAATCCCGGGCAGGTAAGAGGGCTCGACGGTGTCCTCTATAAACTGTGACCGTTGCTGATGC
>Ga0209780_1001710_pt1 | contig 14836 bp, 12 predicted proteins | sample WorMetexBAHAMAS2_FD_187384 | JGI IMG/M metagenome (GOLD analysis project Ga0209780, IMG submission 187384) | Marine gutless worms symbiont microbial communities from Max Planck institute for Marine Microbiology, Germany - Inanidrilus exumae... | ecosystem: Host-associated > Annelida > Digestive... | reverse complement strand
CCATTTTATTATTACTCAGCCCGAGAGCTGATACTCATTTTACCGTCCCGCGGAGGGTGGAAGGCTGAGTCAACCTAGGCACTGCAGTAAGGGTGTGCAGCCCGTGCCCAAGGCTGTATATCGCAGCACTTGGCTGTCGTGATAAACACAACCGCCTGCGGTGAGATTCGAACCTGGGTCCTCTCACACCGCAGTCAGGCATGTTACCGCTAGGCCACTGCGACACTGCAATGTACTGTACCAATGTACTGCAACAGCGGCATGTTGGCCATCTACCAACCACGTTAGTAGTCCAGGCTGAGCAATTACTTCAGTGTGTGTGTGTGTGTCCTTCTGAATTAAGTGATCTCTGACCCAGGTATCTGGTTGGCATGCTGGTTTACCCTAACACTATTTAAGTCAACTATGAAGGTCAAGGTCACAGGTCAAAGTTCAGGGTCGCGGGAGGAAAATGCAACCTTAAATGAGGGCTTTCAAGTCTTTCGTACAACTGGCACACTGTACCTCCTCCATTTTTCGTTTCAGTATCGCTTCCTTCTTATTCTTCTCGGACTCCAGGCTCTGGATTTTGCTCTCCTTGGCTCGCTGCTGCTTCTGCAGCTGCGCAATTGTCTTGCGGTTTCTCTCCTCCGCCTGACGAGACTTCTGTGCTTCCTCTTGCAGCTGCCGCATCAGCTTCACCTGCACACATACACGTGGCCATACCAAAATTATACACCATTCAGGAGTCGAGGCAGCAGCCCGCTAACCCACCAAGCTCTCATGAAAAGTGTCCATTATAACAGATTCTCTGAAATATGTGTGTACTAATTAGCAGATGAGTTGTGATTATAGCAACAGATTCTAAACCGGCAAACCTATTACTAGTTATCAGCAGGGGCTGTGAGACACTTTTGAAAAGTGCTGTGGCTCTGACAGGTAATGAAAAGTTTTAGCAGTAACTCACATACAGCAGCAGCAGCAGCAGCAACAAAAACAACAACAATTGTTTTATGGCCATTAGACAAGTCAATCTGTGTTAGCCGTCACTCCCAGTTAAGAACTAAAAAAATTTGTTGGAGCAAAATTTTACTGCAGGCCTGCCGTTGCTGACCGTAACTAGTACACTTAGATTAGGGAGAAGACGCATATCCGAACGCGCAAGTTGCGATCCGTATAACTAACAACAACAACAACAACAACTTACAGTGCACAACTAACACATTCTCCATTTTTGATTCTAATTCTCGTATGTGGTAATGTACTGCTATATATCTGGTAATGATTTTGTGAATGAACAAAGGATAAAAATTAGCCCCATACAAGGCTGACAGTCAACTCTTCAGAACTGACGTTTATACCAACTTCAAAGTCATGTGACACAAAAACTAGGCAGAAAATCAAAAATCCGGCCCGAATAATTTAGATATTGTGTCCTAGTTTAAAAATCCGTGGTCAGTTGCCAGCTCCCATTGTAAATGGCGGAGAAGATAGCTTTTGAAAATAGCCGGATTTCCAACTTTGAAGGGCTTGTGACCTTGACCTTGGATCGGATCATACTGCATACCATCATCATCCTCATCGACCTCTACCTACATACCAAATTTTACTGAAATCGAAGAAACATTTTTGGGGACGGACGGACGTACATAAGCACGGATGGACATTTGAGACCGGCTTTATTAGGTCGACTCTGTCGAAGAGTCAACCTAATGACATAAATAACATAAAAATATTGAAATATGTGCGAGTATACAGTGCAAAACCATTAGTGGCCAAACTGTGCATAACAGTGCTATGTCGATGGCCATGGTGGCAATGTCCGTGACGCTGCTACTGGTCGTTAGTGATAAAAAGGCATCAGGTTGATGTTCACATTTCAGGTTTGCAAATGATGTCGTAAGGCATCGCCGCAATCAGACAGATCAACAGCCGATTAACGAACAATTACAGATGACGGTACTGACTTTGAGCTGCTTGAGACTGGCAAGGTCATTGCGAAGTGTCCTCAGCTGAGTCTCGTAATGCGTCTGGTTGCGCAGAAGTTTCGTGTGCTCCCGTTTTGCTGCCTGCAGCTTCTTCAGCTCCGTCTGCATCGAGTTCAGTTTCGCTGCATACTCATCACTAACCTTCTTCGACTTTCCGTCACTCCGACCATCACTAGTTTGAGCTGCAAATGACAGACAAGTGGTCAAAGAATTCTGATGAGCGACTACATCGTACGTAGGGGAACGGATTTTCCACAGTGGAAAAGTTAATGTGACACCAGCCAGTCGGGAGCAATGCAGTTGGCTGCAGCACCAGCGACCGGAATGCAGTAGTCTGACAGGTACAGAGGTGCGCAGCCATTCAGACACCGGTGAACTGTCACTGCTAGCTTGAAAAGCACCCGGTTGGAGGGGTCGAGCCAAGTAAAGGTTAAGGTTTTGGCACTTGCTACTTTGCTGGAGTGGCACTCTACAATCTCAGATGAGGATGCTGACTGGCTGGAGTTCACAATACTGCAGTGCATTACACGGATAGGAATTGCTGTCACTTTTCCTTCAGTGCTTTGACGACAGGAAGCAAATCCGATGTAAAGTAAATACAGTGCCACTGATTCTAGAAGGTTATGTTCGAGAACAAGAGGAGGAAGAATACAGAAGGGACTGATTGGTTGGAAGATTAACGTCCCCTTTCAGCACAAAAATAGGCTATATCGGGGCAAGGTCTTGGGTGGAGATTTAGTTCCACCAGATTAAGGATGGCCAACGATACAGTAACCTCCCGACCTCGATGCATTTTTTGTTCAGCAATTTCACCAAGTGTACCTTCCCGGTGCCAACAAGAGAAATCATTCATTGACTGAGTTAAGGTTTTACGTCCGACCCGACACAAAATAGGTCACTTTAGAGATGTCCTTGTCAGCCACTCACGTGGCTTAGACTGAAAAACTAAATCTAACACGACAAAAGCGAATATGCATAAATAACAATGTATACTACAACAGAAAAAAAACACAAAAAACTAAAGCCAGGTTTGGTTGCCTCTTACAATCCGCAGCCTAGAAATGAAACAGGCTAATTCTTAAGGAAATAAATAAGTAAGCAAGGAAGTAAGTACTAAATAAGTAAATGATATAAATTACAGCCACAGAGCATGTATGGGGCTAGGGAGTCACTAACTGGACCTCATCCTGAGGGAATGGGACATTGCTTCCTTTATGCTGGCTCTCAAAAACGCCCCTGCAACAAGCCTCCATCTCTCCATCTTGTAGGCATACGTGTTACACTGACCGAGATTGGCGAGGACTTTGTCTCGTTCCAGCTCCGTTTCTCGTATCTTGTTTGCGAGCGTGCACAGCTTCTCCTCGTAGTGGGCGCGCATCGCACGCAGCCGCTTCTGACTTGATTCCAGCTCGTCAATCAGTTTCTGTTTTATTGAGATCTCACCAACGACGTCGGCAAGCATCGCGTTTAACTTCTCTTTGCCTGACAAACACATGCATGGTATCATATCATATCACACTGCAATGGTCAAAAGTGCTTAAAGGCTGATAATAATATTAATCATACACGGACAGTGTCACAGCACTGAAGGGATGCTGAGACTACATAACGTAATGTCACATATCATTCCGCAGCCTGAGAAATTCCCAACCTTTTCCTTCACACAAATAAGTTCCATAAATTTTTCTTGCCCTACTGTTTGAAAAACTTCACATAATCATTGTATATTCTGAGTGACAGATGTATTGTGATTCTGTATTGTATGCTCTTGTTTTAGTGTTTTAATGTCTCATGTACAATCCAGCATTGAGCTGCTATACCCAATAAACCATTATTGTTATTGTACACATATATACAATTTTATCAGTTGTTTTGAGGTAAACCTGGATTAGCTAATTGCCTTGTTAATTCCCTTTATCCACCTATTCCATAAGATAATCTGTCGGGATAATTTTAAAGCTTTTTTACAGGCCCGAGTCCTTTGTGTCACGCAACCGACACAGACAGTGTCACAGCACTGAAGGGATGTTGAGACTACGTAACGTGATGTAACTGAACTCTATGCAACTCTATGCTTGTGTGTTGATGAGTGATGACCATAAGTCATGTTTATTTGTTTGTAATTAAAGTGCTGTAAATAGGCCAGTAATGTAGTTTGTAGTCTGGTAGTCTGTAGTTCTAACAAAATCCTAACAAGGGAACTAATGTCAGCCACAGGAAATAATTCACTGGCCTCAGTACCTGGGTAAAGTAAGTTATTACTTATACTCAGGTACTTGCAAAATTAAGTAAAATTAAACAAGAAGATGGACTTGAACTCACAACGCTGATGTGGGCATCTTTGCCAACACATACTTGAGCCTGCTGTAACCTTGATCTTTGACCTTTGACCTCCAGAATCTAATCAGGTCATCAGTAGGAGCTAGTGAATATTCCCTGTCAGTTTTATCAGCATTGTTCAAGCTGTTCATGAGATATCATGGTAACAATATCTGACCGGAAGAATGGGACAACAGGACAGCCTCAAAATGTACATGCCTTCAGTGACAGTGTCCAGTGACAAAGGCGTAATTAAAACCTACATATATAATACAGCTGTACATCAAGGACGCTTTCTAAATATGCGAGGAGCAACAACACAGTGGTAGAACAGTAAGTAGCATGCTTTTCAAGATGATCAAGGATCACTTAACAAGAGCTAAACAAAACCTGACCTTCATCATCGTTGTCAGACTCTGAATCACTCGAGATGTTATCACTGACTGCAGCTTCATCAGTCTCAGCCTACACTCAACATTAGTTGCAGCAACATCAGCAGTGGCATGCTCAACAAAAATGCCACTCAACTGTCTATCACCATCTTGTGATTCTCGACAACATAGACGCCTAGACTGGACACTAAAAAATGGAAATTACATCATCACAAAATTGGACTGAATCGCAGATCTGTGTATAAATACTCTGGACTCGGTGACTAACCGTTCACATAAGAGCAGCAGAAGGTGTGGTCACCAACATCCACCCAAAATGCTCACCACAAGATGACAACCCAATGCCATCTACTTTTAGCCAGAAGCAACCATGCATCGTGGGATAAATACTGTTTTTAGTGGAAAAATCAACACTAACAACATACCTGTGTGGCACTGCATCCAACCATAATCACTCATCTAATTTCTATATATAGATATTAGTGGTGGACACTGGTGTGGACTGTGGCCTGAAAAAAGAACAAAGTCTCTGACAGATAATAATTTAATAGTAATTTTCCACGTTTACCATGGCAGTGATCAAGTAGATCTTTGTAAAATGCTGGAGCAAAACTTTATAATGGCTTGATACCTCTTACATAAATGCTCAACCGACAGCCTAAGTATTCAGAGAGTAAAAGCCTTCACAAAGATTCGTCAGTGATTGCCTTGCAGCGGAATTTCCAATACACCACACTGGGATTTGCCCTCGTGCATTTTGCCACTATGATACATACTCCATAATGCTTACTTACCTAAATTTGTTTCTCCAGTCATTCCAAAAATCCAATCAAATGTTTCCTGTCCCAAAGCCCAACCTTTCTAAACTTTTTTTTAAAAATTTGCCACTAAGTTTTTGAGTAATCTAGCTGACAGTTAAATCAACAAACAATTTAAGCATGAATATGACTTTCTTAATAGGGTGATGCCAGCTGCCTGAGTGATATCTCTGCAGCCAAACACAGCCGCCTAGTACAACATTTGATACGTACGTGTTTCTCAGTGGGTTTAGAATCTTCGTTCTCTCTGTCCTCCATCTCATGCAGACTGTTCACAACAAACAACAAGTATGTTGGTTCTCCTTGCTGTCGGGCCAAAATGTACGCTGGCCACGTTACATGCTGCCCCCTGATGTGTCACAGTCAGTATGCTGATGGGACAGACAGACAAACGGAAGGATGCCAGACCATTACAATGACCGTTACATTATGCTTTCTGCCAGAGGCGGCCAGCATTCTGTGAGACCGGTTATATTAGGTCGACTCTGTCGAAGAGTCCACGTTAAACTGGTGCATGCACGTCGGTGTGCGTTGGAGATGACACCTTTAACATCACTTCCTGAGACTGCTAACAGACATGCCATAGCCTGGAAAGGCAAATTTCCTGCAATGCTAGATAAACTACGTTTACGGCTGAATGCCATTTTTGATAGGGGTCTCGGCACTTAACATAAAAGCATGACAGAATCGTCGATGTATCTACCTAGTTTTCATCTTCTCAACGTCAAGCCTGGCGTCACGCAGCAGCTGCTGGACGTGCTGGTCGGGGTCGGAGCTGTCCAGGAACATGGACTCAGTGAATGAAAATGAGAACTGTGACACTGTGGAACGTGGGGTGGAGTTCTGCCGCAAGGACTCCACCAATGCTTCTGACTCCACCAGGCTCGCTCTGTCACACGACACACAATACAATACAAATAAAATTTATAACGGCCAGTGTCTAAGATGAGGCTTGGGTGCAGGTGGCTAGTGGAGGGGCGGTCGGAAGTGAGTTGGTAGTGAGTTTTGAGAGCTCATTTAAAGGAAAATAGAGTAGGTTGGTTGGAGTTTAACAGCGCTTTCAACACAATTTAGGTTATGTCGCACCTTCAAGGTAAAACTATATTACAAATATTAAAATTTAGTAAGTATTAATTAATGGGTAAGATAACAAAGAGTAGGTGAAGCCCTGGCAGGATAAGGTAATAAATTCCACACACACCAAGTAACACTTCCTATCTGCTGTGCTGCCTTTCTACACGCCTTCTTTTCAACAGTTGGTACACCAGACTGGGCCAGGCCCCAGGTCGCCAAAATGGGCATTGTCACCCGAAACAAAACCTTGAGGGATAATTACAGTCGTAATGTGGGTCTTTGCATGCCAAATGTCCCACTGTCACACAATCAGCAGTGTCACAGCATGGAACAAAACTCAATGCACTGTCACCAACCAGATATAATCACTCATTTCATCCCATCTTTTACTGATCCATCAACTCCCAATGGGAATAATGCTGATGCTCCAACACCAGTATGCAAACAGCAAACGAGACAATATGGAGAAGTGCAACATTATGCACATTAGAACCATCAACAACACCTCAATTTCAATGGTTATCTTCCCAATGAACCTTCAGTTTCTTCCTCCAGTTGCTTCGGAAGAGAACCACCGGGATAAATGGCAAGGTTGTTTTACAGGCCAGGCGCCCTTTCCGTCATCCAACCAACAGTGCTTCAGCCCAACCGCCCCTCCACTCTTACTTGGCTATATCAGGGACAAGATCTTGGGTGGAGATTTAGTTCCAGCAGGTTAAGGATAACCAACGATACAGTAACCTCCCAATCTCATTGCCTCTTTGTCCAGCGACGATCCAAAATGCAATATTATGCTGAACTGAACCTGAGCTGTTCAGTCTGCTGAACGTAGCCTTCAATCAGCTGCCGTACTCCACTGTCTCTATCTCCATCTTCTACAACAATCCGCATACAGCGTTCTGTTATCACGTTTTACGCCAACACAGCATTTGTACTAATGAGATACAGAGTGATCACATGGTCACCAAAATATCCACATACTATACTTTTGTTATTCATCTCCAATCATTGTACACTTCCGTTTGTTAAGTAAGAGTCCTCGAATAACAATCTTTACTGGGGGTGCCTGCTAAGGTTGACTCAACCAGATGCATGAATTCACGTCCAATAGACAGTAGAGGCCCATAGCAATAACCCTCGCTGACCACAATTCTGAACAGCTCTCTGTCAATGTCAACGGCAATTGTTAATTTATACAGTGCATGATCACAAAGCCTCTAATGTGCTCTGTACACCCAGAAAAGGTAACTTTTAACCAGTTCCCTTTTATTTTTTCCTTCTCCATGTGTTCCAGACCATGCATACCATGCATATCATGTCCTTCATAACACCATCCAATCCTCAGAGGTCCCGCATGCCTCAACCGATGAATATTAAAATAACTGCACAGTAATATGCTACTGATGCACAAAGTGGCACTATGCAAATGAAACTGTCCATCCAGTTTGTATCTATCTACCAAACAAGAAAACAGCAACACCTATTAAGTACCACAACCGAAAGTTCACTACATGACAGTGTCAACTCATCATCCTGTTCATGATTCAGATACAGTCGACTTAACAGCTACTGCAACACTGTGTTAGTAATGAATATCTAAACAATACCGGCAACAGACGACGACATCAATGTCAGACTATCTTTGTCAGCCTGCAGTTGAGCACTGCGTGCTGTCGCCGACTCAATGGCCTCCTGCAATGCGCGAACTCTCTGTCGCAAATTCATGTTCTCTGCTTTCAACATTGCGTTTTCTTTCACAATATCGTCTGCCATTTCACCATCAGCAACTCTATGCCCCTGTCAAACACAGACTGAACTCTATGCTGCACATGATATGTGACAGACTTAAAACATGACATAGACATTCCAGAATATCTCAACAGAAAAACTACTGTGATACTCAAAATACTGTAAACCAAAAACCGCCATTAAAAGCCTGCAAAAACTCCTGCATCTCAACAACAACAACAATCATCTTATAGCCATTATACATGGCAACCTGAGTTAGCAGGCACCCCCAGTGAAGAATTGCAGCACTTTTATTTTTATTATAGCTAAGTTTTACTGTCTGCACGCCCTTGCTAACGGCAACTAGCGCATTCAGATTAGAGATGGACCGATAAGGCACTGGCTAACGATCGGCCAATTACCGATTAATACAAAAAAACTGATTTTGCTGTCTTATGTAAGTTATTTATTTAGGCTCCGGTTGTTATCCGAGGACTCTTACTTACTTGAAGGACTGTAGACCAACCGAGTCTTTAGTTTTTACCCGCGCGATGCTGTGCTAGCGCGGTACTTGCCGTCGTCGTGTGTCTGTCTGTCTGTCTGTCCGTCCGTCTGCATACACAAGTCGGTGTAATGCTAAGGCGGCTAAACCTTGGATCATGCAAACTAAGCCAAGTGATAGCCCAGTGAATCGAGTTTTCTGATACCAACAGTCGTTGGTGGGCGACATCCCATTCCCCATGAAATTTGCGCTCAAAGTGACCCACCCCCTTTCAAACACAATGATTTCGACCATGAATACACCAATAAAAACCCGTACTTACCAATTGTGTAAACGACAATTGGCCGATACCAACGCACTAATCGGCCGATATTGATTATCGGCCGATTATTGGAGTAGCTCTAATTCAGACAGAAAAAAATGCTAGATTTTACCTTGATGATATTATGCATGCCATTTCCATATCAAATTACAGTACCTGAAAGAAAATTTATTAATTTACACATGGCAACTTGTTTACCTCCTTAATGTAAACTTTGAAAAAAAAAACTTTTCTTATCAAAATGAAACTTAGGAGCATGCTCCTAAAGCAATCAAATGTAGTAACTTCCATAAACTGCTTACAAAAAACTACAAATATAACTGTGTAAGCAGTTAGAGGCACTGATTTCTATGTTTCTAAATCTATTTCCATGGCTTGATTGGCACAGTCGGGTCCTAAGTTCAGTTTTGGCGAAAGAAATATTTTCTTTGATGATGAGAGTTGATACCATTCGGTACTGCATCAACTCCTGCTGAAGAGCAATAATCTCTGCTCGCATTGCTCCAAGCTGACGACTCGTCGTGTCCTGATTCACCACAACCTTTCACACAACAAACAACAAACTCGAATGATGGACCTTGTTCTCAGACAATCTGGATGAGCCAGGGCAAGCTTGAGGTCTTTGGGAGATCTAGGCACTACAGTTTCGCGGCCCTTCCAAAGTCATCATAAATTTCTGGTAGCGACGATCTATTAGTGCTGCTTGTACTATTAAAACTGTAAATGCACTTACTTACTAACAATGGTATGCCATATCTCACGTCTTAATGCTTCATCATATTTCACTATGATTCAGTATGACTGACTGACTGCATGAATGAATACCAAACAAAAAGAGAAAACGACCAAATAAATTAACCGCAAATGTGTCATCAACACCTCATACATGCTAAATTACAGACAGTGTAATTAAGGATTCCGTTTATAATGGAAGTTTTTTGTTAGCTCTAGACAATCAGTTTCTTGCTGTTTCACAACAGTTATCAAATGTCAGATAAAACCACTTTGGCTTTTTAGGGTTCATTAACCCTGGTATGCCCAGGATAATCAGGATTGAACAAGCCAATAAAGAGAAATCAGTCATTCACTGTCAATACAGTCTCATCGATCCAGACATAAAATATTAATGACAATCAGTCTAAAATCATACACACACAATATTTGTTCAAATGGTCTTAATTTTGCAAGTTACATCAGACTGGGCTGGATTCTACAATGGAAGTTGTGGGAATAATTTAATCGGGTTTTTTACAGGCCAGATGCCCTTCCTGCTGCCCAAAGCAGTGAAGGGAACACAAGGCACTGACACCAACCACTGAAAATCAACGTCAACCTTTCTTAATTTACCAGAACAAAATGCTGCTGCACCCATTACGTCGGACCTCTGATGCTAGTAACCTTCGGCGTGAAGTGTAAAGGAATAAAAATAGATAAAATGAAATACAGGCAACACGGCTCAAACTACAGTAAAGCAGACATTATTACACTAACAAACTATGTTTAATAATCACATATAAGTACAGCAAATGTACTGAACAGCCTGGAGACACTTTCTGTACCTTATTTTTGATGTTGCGTGCACGATTGGCGTACTTCAGACTATTTAACGTCTCGATGAAGTCACAGTCAGAAGGTGATATGCAGGCAATCATAGTCGTGTTGCTGAATTACAACAAACAGCATTGCTAGCATGTCATGGTCTGACACAAAAACTCAAATCTTATCATACGGGACTGATGGTCGACTCTTCACAACTGACGTTTCTGCCAAGTTCAAAGTCACGTGACGCCAAAACTAGGATAAATATATAAAATATGGCCAGACAAAATTTAGATATTGTACCCTAGTTTAAGAATCCTTGGTCAGTTGCCAGCTCCCATTGTAAATGGTGGAGGAGATAGCTTATGAAAATGGAAGAATTTCTAACTTTCAAGGGCTTGTGGCCTTGACCTTGGATCGGGTCATACTGCATACCGTCATGTATCACTCGTCGACCTCTACCTACAAGCCGAATTTCATTGAAATTGAAGAAACTTTTTGTGGACGGACAGACGTACGGACGGACATTTGAGACCCACTTTTATTAGGTTCATTCAGAAGAGTCGACCAAAATATACTCAGTAACACAAGTGTTGTACAGCTGCAATACAGGTCAACATGTCACCCCTAGTTAAGAATGAGAGGGTTTTGTCAGAGTAAAGTTTTACAGCTACATATCCTTGCTGACAGCTACTAGCACATTTGAGTGGTGGATTGGAGATGCAAGTTACCTACATCATCTCCATGCCAATACATTCCGCACCAGAAAAACCATTCGCTACCAACCTGTTGCCACCTAGTGAATCCTGCAGCAGCCGGGTTAGTTTGGAGTCGCGATACGGCACATGGCAGCCGATCTTCTCTTCATCTCCAAGAGCCGAGATCACATTGCCAAGTGCAAGCTACAAACCATCATCACAAAAGTTACAGCAGGAATCAAACCCTTGTTCACCAAGTATGAACTGAATGTCAACATTCAGCGCCTCTCATGGAAAGGAAAAGATAAAAGGGAGCCAGAAAAACAGCACAGAGTGCGTGCAGTTCCCTCTCATATGCCTTGAGCAACAGCATACCACTAGGGTCTCTGACTGAAACTAGAATGACTATGAGTTAAACCAATGACCTCATGATTACCAGTTATCACCCGGACCATCACGTGCATCCAACAGAGAACCATGTTACAGAAAAACATCACCGCTGGTAACGACAATGAACTGAATATGACGAAGATGCAGTCGGTGCCGCCACCTGGCGAACTGGATAAAACATATGTATTGTCTTTGATTCTGAACCATTCGCTCCATTATATAAAAACATGACATCATCCACAAAACCAGAAGTACATAACGTATTGCATTGTCGTCAGAGAAGCACCGAGATACAGCCATAGGTAACGTATATCGAAAATTTGGTAAAATTTGAATGTGTAGTTTATGAGGTACGTGAGTGGACAGACAAACAGACAGAGAGACACATGCATGCTGATCACAATACTTTGCAGTTCGCATCCCAAGTGAGACAAAGTAATAAAACAAACATACAAGGCCACAGTTGATGGAGATTCCCTCGCGAGCGCGATCTCCTGTCGCTCCGGTACGTTTGAGACGCTCAGATCCCGCCAAATCCACAAAGTTGAACTTTGCCGTCAATATCTCCACCTCGTTCTCCACAGTACTGCCTTCCACCTTCCACAAAGCAGCCAATATCAGCATCAATATCAAATGATGAATTCCAAGAGTACAATAGTATTCAGTACAAGATCCCTCATTTACCGACAGCATTGTGTGAAGGTCAAACTGCCAGTAATGAATCTACTCAGGGGTCCATGTCTTAGTGTTCGACCCAGTGGCAATATGTTGCACCGAGGGGAAATTTTGCAGACGTGAGCAAAGTGTTGATTTAGGATGTCTAAGCTCTAAAAATTAGGCATTTTAAGAATATTATCGCCCCACAGGAGCATACATACATACATACATACATACGAGTTTTTTGTATAGCGCATATAAATTCAATAGAATCACTATGTCACTATATCCCATGCACAAAATTTGTGGGTTTATTGCCATTCCTAAGCTAACTGCCCTTTGGCTGGACCAAATTATACTTCTTGGTGACAGATGCACATGTGTGCAAACAACTTGTCCAAGGTAATTATATGAAACTGTGATGTCGTGGAGTTGAACCCACAACCTCATGATCATGAATCCAGTGCCTTAATGTAAAGTAACGTAAAATGTTAATTTATATAGTGCAACAATGACAGAGCACTGAGAGCATCTAATACAATGCATATGTCAGTAGTCTGAAGAAAGGTTGGTAGGTTGGCAGATTAACGTCCCCTTTCAGCATAAAAAAATTGGCTATATCAGGGACAAGATCTTGGGTGAAGATTTAATTCCAGCAGGTTAAGGATAACCAACGATACAGTAACCGCCCAATCTCATTGCCTCTTTGTCCAGCAAAGATCCAAAATGGGAAAGCATAGGGGAGGTTCATTTAAGTTATTATGCAAGCACTTACAACAGGGTGGAAACTAACTAACCACCACAAGACCTATTTATCAGTTCAATATATTATCTTGTGTAATTGCTGTTCATCAATTCCTACAACATATCAGTGCCTAATGACTCTCATTGTATAATATCTTTTCTGTGTTGGTCTGGCTTTGGAATGCTTCTCTTATGTAAAACCCAAAAGAAGTATCCAGGGGACCTCCCGCCTATGGTATTACACCTGCCCCCTCCACCCCCGTCTGAAGAAAGAAGTGTGTTAGTAGACAGCTAAGAGCAGTATTGCTATGAGATGGGTCACGTAAATGTTTTGGCAGTGAGTTCTACATCACGTGTGACAGTATTATCAGTTAATGACTGGCAGCTGAACGAAGACACTGCCTTGACACAGACCTCGAGACTGGTAAACAGTGAGCCGTCAGACAATGAAGAGCAGAACCATTCTAAGCTAACCATTACACAACAGAGATATAACAGCAGCAGTCAAGAGTTGGACGTTAACCTCGATGAGTCTGACGCGGTGCTGACGAACTAGCAGAGTGAAGATAGCATGTGATCGCGATGACTGTGTGTTCATATTGGTGCTCGCCGTCGTACGTGACAGAGTACCAGCTCTCAGCATCTGTAGTGTCTACACACGTGACAGAGTACCAGCTCTCAACATCTGCAACATCTACACAGTAGATAAATATAAAAAACAGATCAGCAACTGGCTGGAATATCTATGTGCAGTAGGATTCCTATGGGCTGAGAATTTACAAGACTCTCGTATAGGATGTAGATGATATCTTGAGAGAGGGAAGCAATAGAAATGTTATTGTCCATAAAATTTCCCATCTCATGGTACTAACTGTATTCCTTTTCACATCTAATATAAAGTGACAAAAAACGTTGGGCAAATGAGCTACAAAGTTGGATAACCGAGTAATTTCGTGTGGCTATCCACTGCCAGTCTTAATGGACAATTGCATATCACAGTGCAGCATAATGACATATTCCAGTATGCCATACTAGGTTTTCAACATAGTCAACACTAGACAAGCTACTACTTACTTCTTGTCCAGAGAGGACAGGAGGCTAAGTTGGCGTGAGGCACGTTACAGTCGGCTACCACCCTGCTTAAGGCGGTTTGGAATGGATAATAATAATAATAATAATATACACATTTGTATAGCGCCATATGGTCGTAACTTCAGAGGCGCTGGATCAACTGAGCATTTACCAAGCAACCTCCCTTATGGTGAGTATGACAGTCTACCACCAGCCTATTATACAAAAGTGACATTACAGGCCGTGTGGTAATGCCAGCACTGTGTCAACAGTTACTGCTCTTGTCAATGGGAAAGGGTAAATTTTTGACCCCCACAGAATCAACACCTCTTAAGTGACTGCCAAAAAATATGTCACAGCTCACTATGTCAGCATAACCTACATTTATGTCAAATTAGGTTCAAATCTGTCCAGAGGGGATTTATATAGAAATGGGTGAAATATATTTGTTTATGTATTTATTTATTTACTTTCTCACTTAATTACTAATTTGTTTATTTTTTTATTTTTATTTGCACCTTTTCTCAACATTCCTACAGGCCAGACCCATCGACAGATTCTCATGTGAGGGCTCAAATGACCTAAAATCAGACAAGTATGTGTCTTTTTGGAGGT
>Ga0209780_1001709_pt1 | contig 14839 bp, 13 predicted proteins | sample WorMetexBAHAMAS2_FD_187384 | JGI IMG/M metagenome (GOLD analysis project Ga0209780, IMG submission 187384) | Marine gutless worms symbiont microbial communities from Max Planck institute for Marine Microbiology, Germany - Inanidrilus exumae... | ecosystem: Host-associated > Annelida > Digestive... | reverse complement strand
CAAGTCCTTGCAATATGTCCCAGTTCCCAAATAGAGCAATCTAGTGGATTCAGATCTGGCGAATGCGGTGTCCATTCTTGTGAGCTGATGAAATCGGGCTGTTGTCTCGAAAAAATCTTGAGTTGCTGTCTTGCATGAAGACGAAAATCATTGTCAGGAACCCGACTGATGCTTTGGTAATTCCATTTCTTGCTTGGAAATTCTTTTGTAATCCGAGTAACAGTCCATCCTTTGTCAGTGATGCACTTAACAATAACCGCCAAATTATCTATTGAAAAAAACATTTTCAATGTAATTTACAAGCACGATAGGCCTATTTACATAATTTGATTTTTAACTCGCCTTACGTCATCTAAGCGGCTTTCAATGACGTCATTTCAATGACGTCATTAATGACGTCATTGAAATTTATAAAAAAAGTAACCAGACTTACTGATCTACAAGTGCGCCAAAGGAAATTTTTCCAGATAAAGTACATGCGCCGTTATAGTTACGCAAACTTCGGGACGTTTTTTTGCACCACCCGGTAATAGTAAACACAGTTGAAAATGAATTATACTTTGTCAAACACACCGAACCCTGCCTTGGTCTTGTGAGATAATGTCAATTTCAGTTACTGTCTTCACTGCGCTGGCTCATCAACAGACCATCCTCATTGTGCTGCAGTCACCCATACCCAGCACCTCCTGACAGCAGATGTATGCATTCATCATCACATTCATCATCACAAACATTCATAAAAAACCCAAAAAGCCATGATAGAGATGTACACAGAATGTTACACTGATGACACTATTGCTGTATAAAAATTTAATTATTTCACAGATTGTTAGTGACACTGCTGACGTTTTTTGCATTGCAGCGAATGACAGACCATTTCCTCATTGTATAGCTGCCCTGTGGGAGATTCTCTCCCACGTTTTTTGTACCTCTAACAGACACTGGCCATGTATAATCCGGCCAGTTCTCATCAACATGGCCTCAGGCCGATTAGCCTCGACCAGATGTGGGATGATCTCCGACAGGGAATTGAGCATGTGTATGAGCAAAGAAGTATGACACGACAGCGCTTTGTTCAGCTGTACACGTAAGAATAATATCATTTCTGTAATTTTTTGTTGTCATGATATTTTTGTTGCTACTGAAGAGTTTAAAGTGATCTGATGTTGTTTGGATCTAGAAAGGTCATCTGATGTGTAAAATCCTGCTGCCACAGTATACAGAGTGAACTTACGAGTAGGGATGTTAATGAGACTCGCGAGACTCGAGACTCCAATCGTTTTCTCCATCCCAAGAAAGGAAGTTCTCGAATTTTGAGAATCGGGAGCAGTTAAAAATAACGGTTGCTCCGTGCTTGTTGCTATTAATCGCACACCAGCTGGTATGGCATAATGAGTTCAATAACCACTGCCTCGTTAGCATAACGCTGTGATGAAATGAATGTAATTGACCAAGTCGTTGAAGCGGCCACTGCAGTCGCCCTGCACCAGTAGGGATGAAGGACCGATTACCACCTATTCACCCGCAAACCGGCCGTTAGGCCTACATTTAGTAGAAGTCAGAGCATGTCACCGGCTTGCATGGACCTGGATAATGGTTGTTCACGGTCGTCCGCCTTTGATCCCACCGGTGACCGGCCATCACAAGCAAATGAGAAGAATGACAGCATTCCGGGACAGTTATACTGATTATTTGACGATTTATATCCTATCAGCGGGAGAGGTGGTGGTGGTGTATTGGTAAATGGTAAAAAGAGCAACAGAAACGGAAAAAAGGGCAAGGGAAATTTGGGCCACGGAAAAAACGGCAACGGAAAAATGGGCAACCGGTAAAAAGGGCAACGGAAAATTGGGCAACCACTGTCAGTAAAATCGGCAACAGTAAAAACGGCAACCGGCACCCGGTAAAAACGGCTACGGAAAATTGGGCAACCTAACAATAATTCTTACCTATAGGCAACGCTCTATTAGTTGTTTGACTCTTTGATCCCGAGTAGACAGTGTCGCAGGTGAGTGTGTGTGAGTTGTCAACGTTTGATCATGCGCGACGGAAGTCCGTCGTCGCATGGAGTCCAAGTCTCTATAGTATAGTGTATGTTAGCGACGAATGCACGTAACTAGCTGATAGTGACTTACAAGTTTAATTCCTTAAAATTTATTTTTACCACAGACACAATGTGACAATATCGTTCGTTAGCTTTGAGTGACTTACAAGTTTATTTGCCTGAAACGTTAGCAAACTGTTTGGTAGACACAAGACACGAGTGACAACAACGGCCGTATAAGCGAGTGATTTCTTTCAGAGGGATCCTGTTAACAGTAAATTGGTTGCCCAATTTTCCGTAGCCATTTTTACCGGGTGCCGGTTGCCCCATTTTCCGTTGCCCATTTTACCTGAGTGGTTGCCCAAATTTCCGTTGCCCTTTTTACCGGTTGCCTATTTTTCCGTTGCCCATTTTTCCGTGGCCCAATTTTCCGTTGCCCTTTTTTCCGTTGCCGTTTTTACCGTGAATCGGTGTATTGTACTGCAGCTGTTATTGGTCAGCAGGCGGGTGTATTAAGTGGTTGTGTAACCAGTTACGCGGAGCATAATAGAAATTAATCAAAGTGACTGACTGGCTTCTGCTGATCTATAACTGTTACTGCAAGGGGCCTACATTGTACGCATAAAAATTCAGGTGTTAATGCTGAACTAAAATTACAGCTGCTCGACATTGGTAGGCCTACATGTTGACGTCGTTCGTTCCTATGCTTGCACGTGTTTATTGCATCTGCCACGACCACCGTCACCACCCCACCCACTGCTAGGGTATGATTCGTTTTCCGTACAGATTAAAGGCGGGATACGAAACGTCCACACATGCTTATACGATGTATGCGAGGAGCCCTGCACTTCTTGCAGCCAGGGTGCTGCCGCCATTGAGTGGAATGATTTCGATAAGTACCTGTTGGCGCCCATTGACAACAGTTTGGCTATCAAACTATCAATGTACTGGCTTGATGGCACGACAACAAATCAATGTATCTGGCGACGGCTGCTGTCATCCGCTGCTTTCTTAGCGTACCGGCAACTTCGGTACAGTGGGAGAGGCTCTTTTCAGCAACCGGACGTCATATCACGAAACCGAGATCTTGGCTCCTTACGGTCGAAATTGTATCGCCATCGAAGTCTCTGGATTGGCCGATCGAGACTCGTGAATAAGATTACCTGGGAAGTAACATCCCTACTTAAGAGAAAATGTGGGCAACCTTTGCGGATCCAGCTAAACATTGGATGACTAGAAATTGGCTGGTTAAATCAATTCAACAATTGTTGTAGCTGTTAAACATGGTGAGAATTTTATTCTGATGGTGCTTCATATTTATATGTAATGTGGGTTTAGCAGCTATTTTTAATTTTCTGCAGATTAATTAGTGTCTTTGGCATACTTTGACATCACACAGTGGCTTGTTTGTATCCTAAAGTCCCAATTTAAAATAAACACGTTAAGGAAGATGGCAGTGTTAAAGATGTTGAATAACTGGTGGTCGACAGTTGCTGATAGAGATTAATTGACCAGCAATAAAGTTCTGAGACTGCTGGCAATGAAAGAAGCATTAGTTAATAATTAACATCAACGTCTGATAGGGTTTAGGGTACTTATGTCAGATCAGATACTTTCAGTAATTATGTTCACACTATCTATGCACATGTGGTACTTGATTGGCCAAGTTATCAAACAGTGAATATTTTGTTTGTTTGTTTTATATTTAAGATCATTTTGGTGATATATACAGTCATGGTGTTTGCAACTGCTGCCAGACGTGTAAGATAACTAAAGCTGTGCAGTAGAAAACTGTTAAACTAATAGTAAATCATATGTCGTTGCAGACACGTTTATAATTACTGCACCAACGTGAGTCAAGGGAACCAAGTTGCTCACGCAACAGTCCGTGCCAGCAATGTACGCAGCAAGAAAGGCCAGCAGCCAGCCCCTGGAGCACAGTTCGTAGGACTGGAGCTTTATAAGAGGTTGAGAGAGTTCCTAAAAGGATATCTTTCCAATCTTTTGAAGGTGAAGATTTTTTTTGATATTTGTCATATTTGCTCATCTTATATATGGTGTTTTTGGTATCACTGCATATTGTCTTGGAAATGTTACAAATACACAAGGTTACTGGGAACTGCAGGCTGCGCATTAAAAATTTAATACAGGTCAGTCGAGCGTTTTTGAACTTTTAAAACGTTTTACAGTTCAGTGTCAGAGTTGCATCAGTTGCTTGTATATGTGATTGTTGAAAATCAGGACGGCAAAGATCTGATGGGCGAGACGGTGCTGGAGTACTACACAAAGCAGTGGGAGAACTATCAGTTCTCTAGTAAGGTGCTGAACGGCGTTTGCGATTACCTGAACCGACACTGGGTCCGACGAGAATGTGACGAGGGTCGCAAAGGCATCCACGAAATCTACTCGGTCAGTTATGCCAAGTGGTGATCATTATTGATCACAAATTGTTGGCGGGCTTCGAGAGATTATTGCTGTCTGTATGTTTGTTGGAATGATCAGACAAAACCTTTCATCACGTCGGTATCTACAGCATGAGTAACTGACAGTACTGCAGTCTTTATTGTTCTGTTGTCAGAGCTCGTAGATGAAGGTCACGGGATAGAAAAAAATGATTATGTTTAAGTTTTGTGTCAAAACTGAACAAAATCTGAAGTGTGGTAAAAGGAAACTTGAGCTAAAACTGTATATAAATAACGTGGCACTCACTGACGTATGAAACATCACCAGAACTTACATGTTTACACAGTCTAGGCTTATTCTGGGTCTGCATCTCAGCAGATTGTACTGTCCTGTTATTTAGTTGTGTACATTTTATGTGGCTTCATGTCATGCAGTTGTTGACATACCAGAGTTAGATTAGTGGCTACTAATATTACTTAACTTGTCGACACAGGGTATTCAGTGTTTACATGTTTTCGGGTATCCAGCCTATGAAAAACTTGTGCTACTTATCCCCAAAGTTTCTCTTCAGAACAAGTGAAAGAAGAAAGCCGAGGGGAAATTGCTAACCCAAGAAGACTTTGAAAACGGCAGTTAAAACACAGACAAATCTTAAAAGCTTTGCTGATGTGTATGTGTGATACAGCTTTCATTGGTAATGTGGCGCGAAAATCTGTTCCGTGATTTGCACTCACAAGTAACGAATGCTGTGCTGCGGCTGATTGAGCGTGAAAGACGCGGTGAGACCATCAACACTCGACTCGTCAGCGGAGTCATCTGCTGCTATGGTACAATGACTCAGTTTCTGCCATTTTCCCTTCACATGTTCTCTCCAGACTGTTGCTCTGTTCGCATGTCTGACAGCAGGATTACGTAAAATGTTGCGGATAAACCTCTGTGAAAGTTTTAAGTGGGATCGGCTGTGGAAAAAGTAGTGGTCCATTAAAATTTGGTGTGTTTTTGTCATACTTTTGTGTTTGTCATATTTTCTGAAGTATAAAGTATAAAAAAATTAAACATTTGCAAAACCATGCTATGCATGCCACTGTTGTATTCTGCTTATAGATTCTTGTTAGAACAATCAATTTATTTACAATTTGTCAGTGCAGCTGTATACTGGATATTCGTTAATATGTTTATTGGTAACAGTTAAGACATTTTTATTTCTTAACACAAATCAGTTATTAATCAGTCATTTATTTTTATTCTGTCTTCGCTGTTCATACTTGCTTGCTTGACTTGAATTTATATTAGATAGCTGTAACTCTTCTGAAAGCTTACTGTGCCAGTAAGTAACAAAAGAAAAACTTGTGCAAGATAAACTTGTGCAGCCAGCTATGTGGTGCCGAATCAACTCAGCTATCCATTCATGTGTTGCCGGTATCAGGTAGCAGTGAAAGTTTGGTCATGACTAGTAATAGTACATGATACTGTGCTATCATATCCCCGCATCTGCATGAGCTTTCTGACTGGGTTAGCACAGGCACTGAGGCACATGACCTTTGCTTTGGAAAGGAGTTTCTTCATATTTGTTACCATTATTTTAATGGTTGTTGTAGCAGATTGGTTGTAATATCAGTGAATACTTGTTAAATGTGTTCCGTTAATTTATTTAATGGTTAGTGGAACGTCTAATGCTACTGATAGGTGTTGTTATATTATTGCTACAGTTGAGCTGGGTCTCAATGAAGACGAGCCGATGGTCCGCGGCCCGACACTTGGCGTTTATAAACAGCACTTTGAGAACAGTTTTCTCGATGACACCGATGCCTTCTACATGCGTGAAAGTTCTGAATTTCTGCGCCAGAACCCAGTGACTGAATATATGAAGAAGGTGTGACTTTGTGATTGATTGATGTTTCTTAAAACATCGATGGAACTGTTTTGCTGCTGCACTCTTGGGTATAAATACCAGTGTTGTGATCTCGAAACCAAGGTCTCTTGAGTATACTCGAGTTCATTTAGCCAAGATCTCGGAAGGTCTCGGTCTCGAATGTTTTAGAAAGGTCTTGACAACAACACTGATAAATACATATTTAAATGCCCCTTTAATGGCTATTTTCAGCCGGACTTTGGGGAACTTTGCTCTCCCAGAAGCCCAAAATCGGACGAATCGGTGAGCGTGCGGGGCACGCTCACCTTGATGTCAACATTAGCGTAGACATGCGCCGATGTAAAAGTCATGCTAGAGATGCGCCGTTAGTAGAATATCGCGCGGCGTGTGAACGTAGGATCGGCATGGGTGGATATACGGTCGTCCCCGAAGACGGGTGTACTTATTTTGTGTTGTAGTGTATTTTGTTATGGATGCATGTTTGATTTCGTTGTGCTAGATTTAGTTTTTCAGTACTTCGCCAAGATATTGGCTGGGAAGAATGCCTCTGAAATGACGTATTCTGTGTTGGGTGGGACATAAAACTTTTACTGAATCAATGCCGTTTCATCCAAATGGTGTATGGTGCAGAATTTTTGTGTGATTGATACCAAAGAGACCAGAGTTTGTTGTCCATCCACTATCAATGTCTGACTGCTGAGAGAATGCCTCTATGTTGGTGGCTTTCTGATGTCGGTAGGATGTAAACAGCACACTGAAATTATGAGCAGATTACATTGACTGAGCTAATTTGACACCGAGTCCTTCCTTTACTGTGTGTGTTTTGGGCCCAAAGTGCACTGAAATTTGCTGTGTTTTTGCTGTTCCACATTAGTGCTTCGTGTGTTTTGCAGTTGAGATGCAAAGATATGGGATAGTCCAGAGCAATATAATAATTAGGCATTTAGTCAATCCCAATAGACTGAAGAAGAACCACAGTGTTAAGAGAAACTGTTGTTCAGTGTCAACATGCATTAACCAGGCTCTGCTTATGCCTGCATTAGGAGAATTCTTCTGTGAACAGTTGATGCGTGCATTGTTACGATTGGTTGCTGTAGTGTCAGAGGCAACCAACCACCACATGAAAACACTCCCTTGGTTGTTTACGATAAACACTCCTAATGAATGCGGAGCCTGGTTAACCGGCTGAACCCGAGATAAACTAGAGCTCTGTAACTGGTGGGATGGCCAAGCATTGGAAGAGCAGGCTTGTTTAAAACTGTAAATAAGGAACCGGATTTAGCCGCTCATTTAATACAGAAGTTGCTGTTCTCTGTCACAATCCTCATACCAAAAGCCAGATTAATCAGTTTCAGCATTTAGCCACAAGACACCAGTGTTAAAGAGATACAGACAAAACACACAGTGAATAGGATAAGGCGAATCGTTCCATGGTCGGCTAAAAGCATAGTTTAGGGAATCCGGCAGACACATTTCAAATGTGTGCTGTTGTGCTTAGGCCGAACAGCGATTGTTGGAAGAGCAACGCCGTGTCCGCGTCTACTTACATGAAAGCACCGACAACCAGCTGGCCCGCGTCTGCGAGAAAGTTCTCATTGAGAAACATCTGGAGATCTTCCATTCCGAGTTTCAGAGCCTGCTCGACAATGACAAGGATGAAGGTATACACACACACAACCCCCTCGCACCAGTTTATGAGTTTATTAGCCATTTTTTGTGAAACATCATTGTCCTCCATGATTTCTGAGCTATCATTTGTTTCAGACCTGTTCATCCTCAGGGGCAGACATACTTTTTTTTTTGAATGCCATCCCTGTAAATCTTTCGCATATGTCCTTTCTAATTCTGTACACACCTCCATTATCATTGTGCAGTGCGTGACTGTGTGTCACAGAAAGTGAGTAGATAGTGCGTAAGTATTGTGTTCATTTAATACTGGCCCGCCTAATGGGCCAGTATTGTTTTGCATGCTGTTGTCTGTTGTCGTCTGTAATGCACGTGGGCAGTCGGCCTGCCAGGCCCGGGCGCGTGGTCGGTCCGGCGGCCGACACTGCACTGCGGGCCAGTACGGTTACGTCCCATTAGGGCGAAGTCTTGGTTAACTGGTGTATATTGTATTCATTTATTGCACACCTAGCTGATTTGTTATTAACCACTATAGTGGCCTAGGTAGGGCAATGCATCCGATGTATACGTGTCTGTTTTGGTTTCCAGAAAATAATTTTGAATGCAATGACCTTTGACCCAGATATTTGACATGTTTTACCTTGACACTGTCTAGATCAAGTTTGGGGGTCATTTTTATAGGTCAGAGGTTACAGTCACATGAGGTAAAGGTCGCTAAAGTGGTCTGTGTGACCTCAATAGGAGGGCTTTCTAGTATATAACCTGCATTCTGAAGTACAGTATTGTGTTATGTGATTGCAGTGATAACATGGATTGTGTTGTGATTCTCATTCGATGCCTGATGCTGTTGAACAGATCTTGGCCGTATGTACCAGCTGGTGTCGCATGTTGCCGAAGGGTTAGGAAAACTCAAAAGTCTGTTAGAGAAACACATCTGCGCCCAGGGACTTTCAGCAATAGAAAAATGCGGCGAAAGTGCACAAAATGTGAGTTTTGCTGTGACAGTAGTCATGCATTAAAATAGCATTTTTGATAGCTGCCCTTTAACTTCCAGCAAATGCTGGAGTGATTTTATAGGCTGTTATCGAAATATCCATGTTACTGCCTCCTGTGATTTGACATTTACTTGGGCATCGGGAAGAGCAACCAGCCTGTAAAAATTGAGCAGTGAGTTTCTGGCATGGTTAGCTGCCTGATTTGAGGTGCTAATGATTTCTATGTGGTCCAGCTGACACCACTGCCACCATGTCGTTCTGCTGCCACCCAATTATCTCTCACATCATTAAAATCCAGACTGAACTGACTAGCGGCGTACTGCAAGTCATGATGGAATGTCTGTAAATGATTGGTCATGACACATTATCATATTTTTATTTAATTTTTACTTCTCGCTACTGCAGTAGTTCATTGAGAATGCCATTATCAAGTAGTTACGGTGATGGTGAAATGAAGCTGATGTTAGTTGATAGCACATTTAGCTGCTATGGTTGACAGGATCCAAAGATCTATGTGCAGACGATCCTCGATTGTCACAAGAAATACAACATGTTGGTGATGACGGCATTTAGCAATGACAGTGGCTTTGTCGAATCGCTCGACAAGGTAACGCCTTCAGTAGCAACAATTTCAGTAAATCATGAGTTGTCAGTGCTAAGTCAAGATAGCATTATTTCTGTGCTGTATTTTCATGCTGTCGGCATTTGTTTGTATATGGAGCGGTGTCATGTGTAATGTCCGCTACTAGGAATCAGTACCCAGAGCTGTGCATAAAGGATCTGGTTTGGTCACTGTGTGTGGAATTAGACAACGGAACCAAACATTTCAGTTCTGGCCATAGTTGCTCTTATGTTACAGAAGATGTTCCACTTTGCACGTGGGTCCATCTGACACCTTATCAGCAGAGTGCATAGTGTGAAAGGGCAGTATTCTATGTTATGATGTCAGTATTGTTAGAACAGTTAAATATTATATAACACTAAAATCTTACTTACATATTTACTTCCTTACTTGTTTACTTCCTGACTTATCTACATCGTCCAGAATAGACCCGTTTCATTTGCAGGCCGGACTCGGAGATTGCAGGAGGCGACAAAGCCAGCTTTAGTTTTTTTGGGGGTTCATTATATATGTTGTATTACATTTTGTATATATATATTGCATGTTTGCTTTTGTTGCATTTGTTTCAGCTGTTCAGTACTAAGCCAACAGATTGGCTGGTAAGAACGTTTCCGAAATGACCTTTTTTGTGTCGGGTGGGACGTAAAACCTTAGCTCAATCAGTCAATCAATCAGTCAGCTTCCACTGACCATTGTGCGCATTTATAAATTATATTTAATTACTTACTTATAGGTGTGACAGTTTTAAATGGTCACTTGTGGTGGCCTAAATAATGAGGACACTTAGTGGTATTTTCCATTAAAGAAAGTTGCCCAAAACGTTACTGGAAGCAGATTTTAGCATTTCATCTAAACATGACAGGTTTACAGTTTATTTTCAGTAGTAAGTATGCATTGGTAAACCATCCTTTTTCTTTAGTATTGTCTTATATTACATAACAACAAACCAAACCCAACCTCATACCCCATATAACACATCATCACCCAACCTATTCACTCCAGTGCCATTATCTATTATGTGAATGACCCCAGCTAGTCAGAAAATTTGTCAGAGCTGTATAAACGTTTGTAGACTACAGTTGTAGTGTGTAACAGTTGTAGCTCATAATCTGAGCCTTGTGACGTATGTTCAGGCATGCCGCAAGTTCATCAACAACAATGCGGTGACTCAGGCAGTAAACATGTCGAGCAAGTCGCCGGAGCTGCTCGCGCGGTACTGCGACCTACTGCTCAAGAAGAGTTCAAAGAATCCTGAGGAAGCGGAGCTGGAGGACACACTTAACCAAGTGGTGGGTGCTGATTGTTACTGGCCTGCCTGCACGTAGCCCAGCATCGTCTGTGACTGATGTCTGCTCAGCGTCGTATGTGTGCGACGGTGGAGGTGCACTAAGTGAGACCGTCGCGACTGTCTCACTAAGAACAGAGAAAATGCTCAGCATGTTCCGGCTCCGGAACAAAAAATGTTTTACAACTGGACTGATCCGACGTTATTCCGGGTCAGAACAGTACCAGAAACGGTTCCGGTACGATCTCTAATTGACAACCATTTGTGAGTAGTGCTGCAGCAGAGAGTGATGCTGCAGCTGCATAAATGTTATCACAACGGTTCTTTGACTTCGTCATTTTTGTGACTTGGTGGCTTCCAACTTCCATCTATCCAAACTTATTATTTTTTTAAATCTGTGGGTTATCTGGGTTATCCGGCTTATCCAGGAGTAACAACTGCTGCTTTCAGTTTATCCCTTACTTTTCCAAATTTACTCCAGCTTAATCCAAAAGAGAAAGTTTTGCAGCTGGTTTTTAGAGGCCAGATACCCATCCTGTCAGCCACCCTGAAAGTGTAAAATCATTTAAGGCAACTCCGAAGACTTTGCCAACCATGAAAGATCACCCACTGAATCTTGTGCTTTTGTGATCCACCAACTTGCTCCTGAGATAATGGTCAGTGCACTTTTCTGCTGTGTGTATGGTATCAGTACCGGAGGTGCTGACACGAGTACCGGAGGTACTGACACCAGTACCGGAGGTGCTGACACCAGTACCCGAGGTGCTGTTTGACGATGGGTGTAGAAAGGATTAGTCGGAAAAAGTCCAAGGAGAGCTGTACAATAAATGTCATACTCCAAACTCTCAACACACATACAAACTGACATTTACAGACATTTCCAGGAAATTGGTCTAGCTGGTCGCCCTTTGATTGTCGTCCTCTGCTTATTCTGAACCTGTGCACCCTCTCACAAAAGCCCATAACTACGGCGAGGTGTTTGATTTGTTGCGACCACAGATGGTCGTCTTCAAGTACATCGAGGACAAAGACGTGTTTCAGAAGTTCTACAGCAAGATGTTGGCCAAGCGACTGGTTCAGCACATGTCGACGTCGGACGATGCAGAAGCCAGTATGATCTCCAAGTTGAAGGTGACGTGCTGAGCATTGAAAGATCATTGTTGTAATTTTGTTACATTTGTGAGTAGCAAACACGTTCATGTTAGCCGTTTTCTTGCCTTCAGTGATACAATGACAAAGAATTTAGCATTAGACTTTCCTCAGTACATTGTCAGCAGAGCTGTGGCAAGTGATGGTTAATTAAGCAAGTAGTGGTTAAAAATGCAATGAGTAAAATTATTTAACAGTTAATCAGTTTTCCTGCTATGTTTAGCTTGGCAAAGACTGTACTTTGTAGACTGGCAAGCTTAGTACCATTAAAAGACAGGTTCAGTTCAGTTGCTTACGTTGTACACAAAAATATATTGCTAACACTTGCGCCAAAATACTGTCAACTTGCTCATTTATGTGCGTGACTGGATGAAATGAGATGGTTACTAAATTTGATTATTGTTGAAACTAATCAGTAGATGTTTTTGACGGATTTGAAATGTACTCATTTGAAATTAAGAATTAATCAATAATTTTCGACATGATTAATGTTAAAAATATTAATCACTGTGAATTCTCATTCGTCATTTTTGCATTCATATGAGTCGTAGCCATTTATCAGGAAAGATAATGTACAGTGTTCTTGATTGCTAACTCTGAGGTACATAAATCACGCTGTTTTGACAATAATAAGCCTCACTGCAGTCTGTAGGTGCTGTACTTTTAGTACAAAATGCCGGAGTCATGCGAGCCTTAAAAACCATAAAAGAAGTATCAATATTTCATCTGAATATCAACTGTGCCAAATAGGCTGAAATCTAATGAAATGAAATCTCAAATACATGATGCAATTTTGCCGTTAAACTTTGCCAACAGTTGATATTGTTTTTTTGTATCAACAATGAACTGTCTTGTTCTGTGGTGTGAACAGCAAGCATGCGGCTTTGAATACACGTCCAAACTACAGCGCATGTTCCAGGACGTTGGAGTCAGTAAAGACTTGAATGAGCAGTTCAAGCACCACCTGCAGAATTCCAGCTCTTTCACCAACGACAGTACGTACTGCCGGCTGTAACCCCGATCATAACTTTGATGTCAACATTTGGCAAAAGTTGCATGCTGAAATTTGGCATGGAAGCATACACAACTCGTGCCAATTTAGGTGTGGGATGGAGCTGGCTATCTTGTCAGCATTGCAGCAACTCGGCGATGCTTGCAGTTTCTAGTCCTGTGCTTTATGTTGCTCTTACACTGTGCTTCTTGAATAGCAATGTTTTGTGTTGATTACTTGTTACAGTAAAGATCAGGTTTGACAATAGTCATCTAAATCGTGTGTGTTCCGGGAACTGTATTAATGTAAAAGTTCATATTTAATTATATTTAGTGCTGGAGTTGTTTGATGTTTACTCTGTAGTCGACTTCAGTATCATGGTGCTGAGCTCGGGTTCGTGGCCGTTTCAGCAGTCTGCGTCATTTACTTTGCCGACAGAAGTAAGTGCCATGTGGTTATTGAACAATGCTGGCTGTAATAGCCTCCGTTGATTACCGTGTGCCCTGCAGACCAGTGAATTAGTCTCGCATGGAGATGGGATGATGGGAATCCTGCAGAATGAAACCATTGTTGCTGGACCCCAGCCATAGATGGGAAATGTTTTGAGGGAACGGCATGGCCATGTGGTTGTATTTGACTTTCGTCATTCACCTCAAGCAACAGAAAGTGAGTCCACATTATTATGTCATTTGACTTCTGTATAAACAGGGATGTAAACAGTTTTTTGCGGGTACAGCAGTGTATAGTTGGGGACAGAAGTGAAACTCCACTGGGATGAGTGGAGATGGAAACGAAATCTGTGGGGATGGTTGGGATGGGTATAACTTATGTTTCATGCTGATCTTTAGAGTGAAGCCGCATATGGTTTACGTCATAATAGTTATTTTTGAATTCTAACAATCTCGTAGTTGTTGCACTGAAGGAAGTATAGGCTGATTGTACAGCCGTGTTACACTGATGATGCTTAAGTTGCCACCAGGCAGTGAAGTTAGTGTGCTTCTGCGAAGATTGCCTGCTTATTCTTCCTCATAAATACCGGTACTTGTTTAAATTTACCTAGGCCAATAGAGGCTGGATGTGCTTCAAGTGCTCCAACACAGCTCAGGACACGGGTTTCTTGTTGCATTGATTATGTTGTGTGTGGTTTAGTGTATTCAGTGCCATGCTAAGTGATTATTCGTTGTGTTGAGTGGGACGTGAAACCTTAATTTGCTCAATAAAGCCATAAGCTGCCCAGCTAAATGCAGAACGTGGCACAGTGCATCACAAGCTTATTTGCTACTAAATCATAACGCTGCATGTGCTGTAGCTGGAGCGCAGTTTCCAGAGGTTTACTGCATTCTACAGTGGCCAGCACAGCGGACGCAAGCTGAACTGGTTATATCAGATGTCCAAAGGCGAACTCGTCACCAATTGTTTCAAAAATCGATACACACTGCAGGTGCTGCTAGCCCCACCACTGTCATGCATTCACATTTACACGACCATTTGGCATCTGTTTCTCAGGTTTACCGGGGATAGCTGATGGTCGCCTAAATGTGCATGATGATAAAACCTTTAGAGACTGTTGTTGTATCATATTTTGTAGCCAGATGTCTGTCCTGTCTGTCCATTAGTGTATAAGAATGCTTTCTCCAATAATGGTAAACGTGCAAAGTGAGAACCTTAGTGGAAGGATTTTTATTTTATAGAGGCCAGTTGACAACTCTGCTTTCAGTGTCAAACCAGTGAAACAGTTAGATGTAGGTCGGAGACTGTGACGCTGTATATGTATCAGGTGGCTTATTCAATCAAGAAACCCGATTTTTATAGAGTTTTCTTAAAAACAAAATAAAGACAAATATAAGACAA
>Ga0209780_1001708_pt1 | contig 14840 bp, 7 predicted proteins | sample WorMetexBAHAMAS2_FD_187384 | JGI IMG/M metagenome (GOLD analysis project Ga0209780, IMG submission 187384) | Marine gutless worms symbiont microbial communities from Max Planck institute for Marine Microbiology, Germany - Inanidrilus exumae... | ecosystem: Host-associated > Annelida > Digestive... | reverse complement strand
TTTGCCCTATCATATGCTTGTCTGTGTATATTTTAACAATTGAAGTGATGTAGCTTAGAATGAGCCTTAAGTGCAGTATGTAAGTTGTGACAGACAGACAGTTTTAATCTACCCATTTTATATGATTGTCCCTACATAGTGCTGTATGACTGTGTTACAGTTTTTACGGTGATGAATAAACGATAATAACGACGGTGATTGACACCAGTATGAAAACCTAATAAACCTGATGGTGAAACAGTCTGTGTCTGCATCTCGTATTTACGTTGTTTAATAGTGGTGTTTCAACTGTGAAAAACTGGCAGTTGAACAAAAGCAACTGGTCGTCAAAATATCTACGAATAGTAATTAATGAATATAGAACTTAAGTGACAAAAAACTGAAAGTGGGTATGAACTGATCACGAACAGTATAACACAAAGACTGCCTCACTGAATGAATATGACTTTTACAGGCTTGCAGGTTGGGCATAACAGTGTATAAATTTGAATCCCGACAAATGTGATATTTGCTGTTTGAGAGATGTGACTCGACTCTTAGACAACATCTCTACAGTGAGTTTTAAATGCACCAGTTTTCACTGTCAATTAATAATATACATAAATAACCTGAATGCCTTTTAAAGATGAGACACCCATGAACAGAAAGACTCCATATAGAACAGGCATAGGTATATACTACAACACAGAACAACTGCCAATCACCAAACCACAACATCTAAGTCTCATAATTTTCATTAATGCCTAAATTGTTAAATATAACTAATCTACATCAAAAACCAATTACATTTTAAAACTATCTCCCCAATTCACCGTAAACTTTCTCATATTTCCTATACATCTTCCATGCATCCATCATTCTTTCCACACATGGAGCTTAAACAGAATGCTAAAGTGATCATGCACCCTGTATAACCATGCTACACATTCGGAGTGTGGAGCTAACAGTAACATGTATCAATAACATGTATCTGCGCCACCCCTAACTGAGGTAGCAGACATCCAATTGCAGCTTACTATGCATTTATCAACCCAAAAGGGATGAAAAGCTGAGTTGGCCGGGTTGGTTGACCTATAGCAGCCGGTTTACCCACATAAATGGTCACCCGTCAGAGTCGACACTTCTGTTTTAACGACTGTGTTTTTTTCCTGGTGAGCCTGGTTAGCCAGGTCCCCCTTGGTTTCTACCCGAGATGTTCTGGAAGAAAACTTTTGAGAAATGAGAATACGTGTTACAGGTTCTTACAAGCTGGATGCCCTTCATTTCAACCAACCAACAGTGTCAGAGCACAGAAGGACACTCCACAAACCACTGGCTTCATCCCTTGTTTTGAACCTCCACCAGCACACTCCTACGGGACGGAGCACTGCTTCCTTCATGCCAACTGGCTGACAATAGTAAACTAACAACACTAATGAGACAGTATTAAACACAAAATTAGCCCCATACGGAACTGATGGTCGACTCCTACTTACTGCGAACTTCAAAGTCACGTGACACAAAAACTAGGACAAAAATCAACAATTCGGCGCCGATAAGCTTTAGGTATTGCCCCCTAATTTAAGAATCCGTGGTCATTTGCCAGCCTCCATTATAAATGGGGAAGGAGACAGCCGTCGAAAATGGCCAAACTTTCCTACTTTCAAGGGCTCGTGACCTTGACCTCAAATCAGGTCATCCTGCATACTGTCATGCATCACTCGTCGACCTCTACCTACATACCAAATTTCATTAAAATCAAAGAAACTTTTTGAGGACGGACGGACGTACATACGGACGGACGTACGGACATTTGATTTGAGACCTACTAATGTTATTAGCGAGTCGACCTAAAAATGCATATAAAACAAGCTATACCTTTAACAAGTCAGCCATCAGTGCTGAAAGACCAACCATTACAAACACCAAAATGCCAGTAACTCTCTGCTCACTGAAAATGCAAACACAACACACACACACACACACACACACACTCCGTATAAATCACACAGTTGTTAGTCAACAAACGTCTGTTGGAGTTTAACGTTCCCTTTCAGTACAAATATGGCTATATCAGAGACAAAAAGGTCAGAGGTGGAGAGCTATCCCTACCCAGTAAAAGAAGGCCACCGATATATTAAGCTCAACCCTGGCCGCCTTTTTGTTCAGCAGCAACCCAAAAGGGAAAGAGATCGAGAGGCTCATTTAAACTATTACGCCAGTGCCTACAACAGGAGAAGACAACAATCGACCGCAAGACTAAACTAAACATTGCGGGTTAACAAACGTTAACTTTGTGTATTCTACAATCTATGTAACGACTTAATTTGCATCTATGGCACAATGCTTCCGGACTCACCGAACGCCGAGAAATTTTGGTCGCTCTCCGGGTGCAGCGCTTTCTGATTCACGAGTGAGACTGCGAATGTGGTTGATAGAGAGAACCGTTGCAGCGACAAACCACGGCGTGCCGAGCAGTGAACAGATCACAATCTGAATTGCGATGACCAGCAGATCGAGATGGTAACCACTGCCTTTCTACAACCACATGTACACACTGTGTGTCTACAGCTAAACTAGCGTCATCTCTGACTGACCGATGATCAGCACAGCTCAACGTATTTCACCATGCTGTTGTTGCTGCTGACAATCATCACTTGTACAGTTGTACTCAGCAGTACAATTACTCACTCACTGTTGTTAGTTAGACTTTCACGTCCCTTTTCAGCACAAATATGGCCATATAAGACGAAAGGTCAGGGGTGGAGAGCTATCCCTACCCAGTGAAGTAAGGCCAGCGGTATTAACCTTAACCCTGCCCCCACCTTTTTGTTCAGCAGCCACCCAAAAAGGGAAAGGGATCAAGAGGCTCATTTAAATTATTACGCTAGTGCCTACAACACGGGGAGACAACTATCACAACGCAAGACAAAATTAGTTTTGTCTTGCGGTGTGATACTTGCCTCCCCGTTTTGTAGGCGCTAGCGTGATAATTTAAATATGACAAAAACATGCGTGCATCCTTAACTAAAAAATACCGTATAACATAAAATCAACACAGTCGACTTTTCACAACTGACGTTTCTGCCAAGTTCAAAGTCATGTGACACAAAACTAGGATAAATTTTAAAAATCTGACTAGATCGAATTTAGATATTGTGCCCAAGTTTAAAAATCAGTGGTCAGTTGCCAGCTCCCACTGTATATGGCGAAAGAGATAGCTATTGAAAATGGAAGGATTTCCAACTTTCAAGGGCTTGTGACCTTGACCTTGGATCGGGTCATACTGCATACCATCGTGCATCACTCATTGACCTCTACCTACATGCCAAATTTCATTAAAATCGAAGGAACTTTTTGTGGACGGACCGACGGACATTTGAGACCCACTTTAGAAGAGTCCACCTAAAAACTAAAGCCAGATTTAACCACCTCCTACGACATCGGGCCTGGAAATGGAGAGGGACAAATTATGGTAGAATGGGAAGGGATGGACAAACATAAAAATAAATGAAACAAGTAAAAAAGAAAAAGTAAAAGATACTAAAAGATAGAGTAGAAGGTGGTAAAGTGGGGAAGTGAAGGGATAAAGGGGAGGGAAAATTGCCCAGGGCCCACATGGGACACTAACTGTTACTAATGGCAGGCTAAATGTGACCAGAAAACTGAGACACTAACAATGAGTTTGTTCTCCTTGCGGTTGACGATGACGGCAGTGATCTGCTGATCCATGAAGATGAGTATTGTTGCAAGCAACGCCGGCAGAAGAGCAGCAAATATCCAGTACCATCTGATGTCAAGCGGGTTCACCAACCAACCACGCTGCGGAGATGTTGGCTAACACCGCACATACGACACACGTCGACACCACCGACACATTAATTATGACACACACACATGTCAACGACACTGACACATTACATACGACACACGTCAATGACACCGACACATTAATTATACGTCAACGACACTGACACAGTACATACGACACACGTCGACGACACCGACACATTAATTATGACACACACACACATGTCAACGACACTGACACAGCAAATAAGACACACGTCGACGACACCGACACACCGAGTACGCTACTTGTGAAGATGAATACACAAATGTACAAACATGAATGCCACCAAACATCAAAGCATCAAGTTTCTTTATTATCTATACACTATTATTATACACTGTAGCCATATGGAGACATATAAGTTGTCAACTGCCAAGTTATAGTGGGGAAAACATGTCGTATAGTTAAAACTAGTTCATGTTGGACAAATCAAACTGAACCTTGCAATGCATTTCATAAATAAAGGTTTTCATAAATTTACTAGAAGATGGTTAATAATAAAATAGTCTCCAACCACATAACCAGAATGGCCCAACTATTAACTCCCCAACGGTAAAAGTAACTGCACAGCAGTAGATACAGTCAGAATCATGTATGTGCAAATGCTCGATATATATCGAAAATATCAAAAATATCGAAAAAATCTGATTTTTCCGATATTTTCGAAAATATCACGATATTTTCCAACCCTCTCATCCACCATCAGTCAGGAGGAAAGGAACAGTAGGCCTAGCCCGCAAACAGTCACTGATGATTCTATAACATCAGTCTATGTCATGGTATCTATACTCAACTTAATGTTACAAAAATGCAACAGGCACGGCACAGAGAAGCTCCATAATAGTTTCATTTCATTCAGAGACAATTCATAATCCATATCACGTACTTACACGAAACTCTGGTGGGACTTTCAACTTGGGTGTGCCAAGACCTACAAGGAAGTCAATAAGAACCATCATGATGATGGCAGAGAACACCGCAAAGTCACTGATGAGCACTCGCACCTGCCGCAACAACAGCATCAGCACAAGTTAGCAACAAACGTAAGTAAGTAAGTAAGTTTATTAAAATTGTAGCATAAAACAATGCAAGATATCAAAAGCTAAACATAGGACATACAATCAAAGTTCGAACACATACAAATAATAACACAAATACAACTAAACTGTAAAAAAGCAAATCAAGTCTTAGTAATTTAAATATTCTACGGTAAAATAAAACCACTGTCTTCAACAATAGGGAACATCGGCAATGTCTATGCATGCATAAGACCTTAGTAATCCAGACTGTATTGCAACAGAAAGCTCCTCTTGACTTTCTATTTGTTGGTGACCTACTGGTGATATAACCACAACTATACAAGCTATCGCATCTAAAAAAAGTGCGTAACTGATAACTGATAGGAGATACTGGATTTAGACACGCTTGAAACATGTGATATGACTTTCCAACTAGGTCAGTAAATGGTTTCAGCAAGTAATGTTCAAACACTATTTCCCATTAAGTGTTCCACTGTAACTGAAGTGTTCCATGTTTCTATCCTGCACTGTAATTGAGACATTACTACTCACTTAACACCACATGTGACCTTTGGATACAATCAACACCAGAAATAGTGGCTGACTCAGAAAGATTGTCATTATGATCACAAGCAATATATATGGCTTTTTTAGATATTGGCCAACAGAGATAGAAGGGTAAGGTAATCAGAGATGATGTGATTCAACAGATCATATATAACTACATTACCATAGTACAGTAATTATGCCTCTATACTACAGTAGTTATAGCCGGTATTGTTTCCAAGTCATACTGATACACTGGTAACAAATTATGAAATTTTTCATACCATACCTTTAGTTATCACACACTTGCACTGTAGTGCGAGAGTGTTGTAAGGACGGTGATAAAAGTCAATGGGGAACGGCAAAATTTATCTCCCCCTGTCAGCCCTAAACCCCTTAACTAATCGACACCAAAATGTGCTTAGGTGATTACATCCGGAATACCTAGAAAAAAATTCCCAAAATTTATGCAGATCGGATAAGGGGTTTCAATTCCGGGCATGCACGACTATTTTCCAACTGCCCACAGCAAAGATGCCTGCACCAACTTTGACGCAAAATACGTAACACAATTTTGTACAAGGATGTGCCTTTTCAGGGTCACAAAACCAAAACTTAAGATCCCTTTCCCCTAGAACGCCATTTTTGGGCCCGTTTTCAATGGGACTTTCATAGCCCCAATATGCAATTATTTTGATCCCCCAATTGACAGGTCACATGATTGAGGTATGTGCAGACACTGCTGTGGCCTTTAACACAGGGCCGTACACTATTTGATCAGACAACTGGATTTATCTTGACATAGAGCCACATAAGTTGCAAAGTAATAGACAAAGTGGTGTCAGGAATTTCAAATATCTGGGAAAATTGGTCCCAGTGTGCAGATCACGTGTAATACACTGTCAATGGTGGCCTATGGGATACACTATAACTCATAACTCAAGAACAGATAAGCACAGCATCTTCAAACTTAGCTGAGGGGTTAATCACGTGACCCAGACCTGCCACACATGACCACCGTCCAAGGTCAAAAGGTCAAAGGTTTTATAAGATCATGCAACGTATCAGCAGCAAAAACGCTGTAACTCAGCAATGGATAGCAAAGCCACTGCCATGCTGTAAGAACTGGACTATTTGGCCAATCAGCGAGATGAGACAAATTGTAAGCGATGGGTTTGATCAGTATAATGAAAAGAGTCGTTTCTGCGATGAATAACCATTTGAGATGCAGCTGACATGAAGGACTCAGCACGGCCATCATGTAGACATACAGCAAGCTGACTGTGATCAAATGTTCAAACTAATCATATAGGACTTTCGTTTTTTTGAGTGATTGTGTATTTGATGTGTTTTATTTTTTACTCTGCCTTGAGCGTATAATAAAGATGATAATGATGATGATAGTTACCAAGTTGGGAAAGAAGCGGGTGTTGCGGAAAATCTTAAGTGACATAGCAATGATGAAGGTTCCGAGGAAGAGAAGACATGAAAACAAGAACACATCAGCCGCGTATGACGGAGTGTCACATCCACTACCAAACAGTATGCCGTTCAACTCCTGGCATTTACTCTTGTCCAATGCAGTCCAGTCAATTACAGCTTCCGTACCATTCCCAGTACTGTTATCTGCAACAATACGCTACACTCTTACATCAACTAAACAAGCTGAAACAACAGCATAAAGAAGGGTACAGGGTGTCGGTACAAATCACAACATCATGATAAAATCTTATTGCTTGGAGTGCCTATGGAAGTGTCTAAGCAGTTATGAGGACTTTACTCTTTACAAAACAATTCACATCATGTACCAAACAAAAAACTGGGAGTTAGTTAGTTAGTTAGTTGGGAGTTTAACGTCCCTTTTCAACACAAATATGGCTATATCGGAGATGAAAGGTCAGAGGTGGAGAGCTATCACTACCCAATAACGTGAGGCTAGTGACATTCATTTAAATTATTACTCTAGCTCCTACAACAGGGGGAGACAACTATCACAGCAGAGTACAAAACTAAATCAAATACTACAAAAACAAGCATGCATCCTTAACTAAAAATATATAAAAAATAAAATCAATACGAAAAATAGCCTCGTACGGGACTGACAGTCGAATCTTCGCAATTGACGTTTCAGCCAAGTTTGAAGTCACGTGACACAAAAACTAGGAAAAATATCAAAAATCCGGCCTGATCAAATTCAGATATTGTGCCGAGTTTAAGAATCACTGGTCAGTTACCAGCTCCCATTTTAAATGGCGAAAAAGATGGCTTTTGAAAATGGCCGGATTTCCCACTTTAAAGGGCTCGTGACCCTGACCTTTGATTAGGTCATAGTGCATATCGTCGTGCATCACTCATCAACCTCTACCTACACGCCAAATTTCATTGAAATCTAATAAACTTTTTGTGCACTTATGCATGCACAGACAGACGTACATTTTAGACTGGCTTTATTAGGTCGACTCTGTTACAAACTAAAATTGTATGCAACAAGTTAACAGTTAACCATCTGTATCGGACAGCTTATGATGCAAAACAGTGATGGTCAAATCTACAACTACTGTATCTGTACTCAGTAATGTTAACACATAGATGAATATCACACTGGCTAATAAATCAAATGGAAACCTGGGACCCGATTTTCAAAAGTTCCTAAGATTATCCAAAGTTTCTCGTAACTTCTTCCTAAGTTGAGGAGTTACGATCTCCTAAGATATTCCTAAGATCTTCATGAGTTAATTTTTGAAACGTATCATAGCATATCCTAACTTTCTCGTAAGTTTTCCTACGATAATCGTAATTAAAAATAGCAAACAACCATAAAAGCCTACATTACGTCTGATAAGTCGTTTTTCTTTAAAAAACATGCCACGTTTTGATTTAATAACTAAATTTTCTTTGCACTTCTATTCAGCAGGGGGTGCCATAAATTATAAACAAATCTTGCTCAATTATTAGTATATGCCTAACGTTGAATAGGTTATCTAATACGGTTCTTGTTCCAAGCTATAAAAGCTGGAAATGTGTTGCTTATTATCGTTGGTCTTGAATTTAGCCTATATGACAGCCTACTGTTAATGCAGCCAAGTAGCAGCATTTACGGAAAAATAGCAAATCACAAATTTACGTTGAATTCGCTAGGGGGTATTGGTGGCCGCACTTGTGTTAACTAAGTTATGCTTTTGAACACGTTTTGTGTCAAAATTCGCCATTTATTTGTGTCTATGCTTCTAAATGATTATCTTAAGACAGCTAACTTGTGATCGTAAGTTTATCGTATCTTTTCCCTAAGTTTATCTAAGGAAGTTTAAAAAATCAGCAATGTCTTAACTTTATCCTAAGTTCCTCGTAAGTTTAGTCATCATCCTAAATTTATCCTAAGATGACGTTAGGACGTTTTGAAAATCAGGCCCCTGAACTAATGCATTCTTCCATCACATCAGCAAAGACGTGTTGTTAGCAGCGGCATGAGTGAGCGTACCAAATGAAAAAGCAGTTGTGGTCATGGACAGTGATGTGTTATCTCCATTCAATGCTGCAGGCAGACACGTACAGTTAGCGTCGACCGGAACATCATCAAGTATATGAATCAACTTCTTGAATGCTTCAATAATAAATATGAGAGCAATCAGTATTGCAAAACTTTCCTCCGTAAAACGAGTGATGTAGCGCACGAGAGCGCTCAGGTCGAATGCAACCATCAGCAGCAGCAACAAACTGAGCCACATTCCAATCCAAAACCGAAATGTCAAATACTGCATCCCTTGCTCCCTACACAACACACACAGATGCTGTGTACTGGACGTGAATTCCTCACTCCACATGCCAAACGAAGCTATTTAATTTTCTATTTTCATTCCTGCTACTGCCAATATACGTCTACTTGACCAACGTACAAACTTCACGACACGAAAAATTTTACAAAAAACAATAAAATGTGTAAATTGTGTACATGTACCTTGCCATAATGGTCAATAATTCACACCAAAATCACAACAGATTGCATGAATGTTATTATTACTAAGTAACAGGAAACAACGGATACTAAAACACAACCATTTCCCATTTTCTGGCCATTACATGGGTCAACCTGGGTTAGCCAGCACTTGCCGTAAAAAAAACTAGTAGATTTCTTGCAGCAACGTTTTACTGCCTGCACACCTTTGCCAGAGTTCTCAATGGTGTTATCAACACCACATTTGTATTTAATTTCTACCAAATTCTATATTTGAACATCACAACAAAGTGCTTTGATTGAGTTAAGGTTTTATGTTCTACGTCGACACAAAATAGGTCATTACAGAAACAAACAAACATGTATCTGTAGCAAAAAATTAGCCCCATGCTGGATTGACGGTCGACTCTTCACCACTGACATTTCTGCCAAGTTCAAAGTCATGTGACACAAAAACTAGGAAAAGTATCAGAAATCCAGCCCAATCAAATTCATATACTGTACCCCAGTTTAACAACCAGTGGTCAGTTGCCAGCTCCCATTTTAAATGGCGGAGTTAGCTTTTGAAAATGGAGGCACTTCCAACTTTCAAGGGTTCGTGACCTTGACCTTAAATTAGGTCATACTGCATACCGTCATGCATCACTCATCGACCTCTACCTACATGCCAAAGTTCACTGAAATCATATAAACCTTTTGTGGATGGACGAACGTACGTACATTTAGGACGACTCAGCAGAGTCGACCTAAATATACTACAACATAAGCCAGGTTTGGTCGCCTCTTACGACCTCCGGCCTATAAATGAAACAGGTCGATTCTGGAAGGAGTAGGTAAGTCAGGAAGTGAATAAGTAAAGAAGTAAATAAGTAAGAAAAAAAGTACAAGGAAGCAAGAAAGTAAAGAAAGAAGGTAAGTAGACAAACAAACAATTTATATAGCGCTGAAATCAACAAACAAATCAAGGTTAATTACCGCCCCGAGGCCTGTACAGAGCTCATAACAAAGTGGAAATCATCACTCATTACTGTGCTTAATTTATCAATGACTCAAAAGCACTCAGGCCACAGACACTGCAGAGCAGTCATCAGCAAATCATTTACTCTGCTTCTCCTGTCAAACCAGGGTTCGTACAGACATTAAAATGCTTTTTTCCAGGACTTGCAAAGACCAAATTCCTAGGTTTTCCAGGCCTCAAAAATCCTTTTTCCAGGACTTTCCAGGACATGTTGCATTCACAAACGTGGGTTGCATGAGGCCTAAAAGTGCATATACAGAATCAGTTATCAGTGTATCTGAATTACAGTAAAAATACGGAAATGCAATACGTGCAGTTATATTATTGTACTCCAATGAACCCAGATTAGTCCAGCAAGTTCAATAAGTGGATTCCGACTTATTAACTACTCAAACCAGAACTGACAATTCCAGAACCGCTGGTTTGCAATTCTAGGACTTTCCAGGATTTTCCAGCACCTATGCCCTTTTCCAGGACTTTCCAGGGCCTGGAATTCTAAACAATAAAATTCCATGACTTTCCAGGATCTGTACGAACCCTGTCAAACGTTTAGTGCAAACTGCAGCACACCACGGTAAAACAGCAGAAAATGGTTCCAATGTCAGCAGGCGCTGAGACTCAAGCATGTCAAAATTTAACACTAATCAAATCTAGCAGGAGAAAAGCTAACCAACAAGAGCTAAACATCGCTAAATAGTAGTACAAATCCAAAGATACTGAAATAATCAAGCAATGAGCTAACCTTCCCTACAACTCACAACAACTAACATAAGTGAGATGTTACTCGTTATACCAATGAGTATGAGTATGATTTTCTATTTAAAACTAGAAGATGGACTCTGATGACCCATCATTGACATAGATGCCTTGCCACCTCGATGGACTGCTAGGACCTTGACCTGCAAAATCTAACCAGTAGAGGTTATTCCCTGTAAGTTTCATCGAGATTGCTCAAGTTGTTCATGAGACATCATGGTAACAATATCTGACGAAAGAACGAATTAACGGCGGAATGACATTATCAGCAGTATTCAGATGACACATGCAACAACAGGCCACTGAGAACAAAATGACCAGCAATGACAAGCCACAAACCTGCAGTTACAATAGAAAATTGTACAGCTTACTTGCAGAACTTGTAGACAATCGTCTCAAACACTAGAACTGGTCCAGTTGATCCAACCACTGTTAGTGGTTGACCAGAAAAGAGGTGGTACGAAGTGCCACAGATTGCACCACTAACCAGGCTCTCCATGGCCGCCTGCATCAACACGATTTTTCAATATAACAGCAACAACACAAATAAATACAGTACTGAGCATGTCACATAATAAAATGCCATTTCTGTATTACATGCTTCATAGCTCAGTTTATATTGCTCCAAAGCCTTGGATTCTAAGACAAACTAGAAGAAGCGAGCCCTCTCAAGAATGCCATGACCCACAAACTCCACGCACGAAAAACCCGCGGTCAGCAGCATCGGCTGCACGGACATGACGCACTGTACATGCACCTTGTGCAGTAAAAATTCATAAAGTCTAACCAAAATGACTAAATTTATGGTACTGACTCACAAGAATTGTCATGAATGAGACTGGTGTTTGTCAAAAATCTTACACAGAAAAAGTAGTTATGAATTAACGACTAATTTTTCGAAAGTTAACTTAACTATTTAGTACAAATAATAATAAACCTACAATAATGAATTTAGTCAATCCAGCCCAACTTACAATGTTGTGGTCTGTTGCAGTATCAAGCAGACCACCAAACGTAATGATTGGCGTCAGACACGCAAAGTACATGAAGAAAAATGAAGCGAGACATTGTAGATGCAAAGCATCCTTGAAGTCACTGAAATACCACGGCACCTTGCGCAGCACGTCCTGCCTTAGCCCGCCAAAGAATCTGCAAACAAAACATAAACAAAGACAGTTTGTGACAGCAACAAGTCCGCAGACTTCAATCTAAATTCCAATCTGCACAACAAGCCAGCATTACGACAGCTGTACACTCAATAGATCAGTCACCTGCCAGTGCGCTGCAGTGTCGTGTCTCCATGTTGATCTTCCTCTGCAGCAGCATGTCCTGATCTCGACTCCTCCATGATTGGTGCCATCTGACCATTTGGAGGCTTTGGTGGATCTGGCTTCTTGCGCTTTTCCTGTACACACGTAACATACACACCTCCCAGCTCCTCACAGGTGTACATGTTCACCTGTCAGACACACATACACACCTCCCAGCTCCTCACAGGTGTACATGCTCACCTGTCAGACACACATACACACCTCCCAGCTCCTCACAGGTGTACATGTTCACCTGTCATACACACACACACACACCTCCCAGCTCCTCACAGGTGTACATGTTCACCTGTCAGACACACATACACACCTCCCAGCTCCTCACAGGTGTACATGTTCACTCGTCAGTCACACATGCACACCTCCCAGCTCCTCACAGGTGTACACGCTCACCTGTCAGACACACACACACCTCCCAGCTCCTCACAGGTGTACATGTTCACCTGTCAGACACACACACACACCTCCCAGCTCCTCACAGGTGTACATGTTCACCTGTCAGTCACACATGCACACACCTTCCAGCTCCTCACAGGTGTACATGTTCACCTGTCAGACACACACACACACCTCCCAGCTCCTCACAGGTGTACATGTTCACCTGTCAGACACACATGCACACCTCCCAGCTCCTCACAGGTGTACACGCTCACCTGTCAGACACACACACACACCTCCCAGCTCCTCACAGGTGTACATGTTCACCTGTCAGACACACATACACACCTCCCAGCTCCTCACAGGTGTACATGTTCACTCGTCAGTCACACATACACACCTCCCAGCTCCTCACAGGTGTACACGCTCACCTGTCAGACACACACACACCTCCCAGCTCCTCACAGGTGTACATGTTCACCTGTCAGTCAATAAGGCAACAACTCAACAGTTTGTTTATGTAGCATTCAACTGCTGTTAGTACTCCAACATAAATGGAGTCAATCAAATGACTATGCACAAGCAAACTGCACTCATTTCAAAATTTTAGCCGTTCGTTACAGTTAGTTAGTTAGTTAGTTGGAGTTTAACGTCCCCTTTCAGCACAAATATGGCTATATCAGAGACAAAAGGTCAGTGGTGGAGAGCTATCCCTACCCAGTGAAGGAAGGCCAGTCTTAGTATGTTGTGTTTACTGCCAACTACTGCTACTTGTTCAACTAGTCCGTTGATTCAGGTTGGGTTTGGGATAATGGATTCTCACAGGTCAGATGCCCACCAAACACTGTCAAAGTACTTCAGGAACTTGTATTAGCTACTCAGCAGTGTACACTATGTCCCCTAAAAAATTCACTACTCTATCTTGCTATAACTTCAACATTTCTGGGACACAGTGTATGAGTAAACAACTCAATAGCTAGTTCACTGAACACAGTTAGTTAGTTGGAGTTTAACATCCCTTTTCAGCACAATCCACATAATATATCATATCAGAGCCGACAGGTCAGGGGTGGAGAGCTATCCCTATGCAGTAAAGGAAGGCCAGCGATATATTAACCTCAACCCTGGCCGCCTTTTTGTTCAGCAGCCACCTGAAAAGGGAAAGGGATCAAGAGGCTCATTTAAATTATTATGCTAGCGCCTACAACAGGGGGAGACAACTATCACACCGCAAGACAAAACTACATCAAATACCACAAAAACAAGCATGCATCATAACTATAAAGTACATATAACATACAATCAACACAAAAAACTAAAGCCAGGTTCAGTAGCCTCCTACGACATTCGGCCTGTAAAAAATGGGGACTATTCTGGTAGAATGGGAATGGATTCACTGCACACGAACCAACAAGCCACAGCAAATGTGTAACAACCTGAGACGGAACAGCTTTTGGTGGTTCAATGCGTATAGCGGGATCCCATTCACCAGGCGGCAGCACAGTAACACAATCCAGGAACTCATCAATGCCAGCCAAAAGATCGTTCCGGTCACGAGCTTTGTATGCCACGTCATGAAATATCTACAAGAAAACAGCTCAACCACTACAACACCCTGCAGTCACTTGGCGGCTCCAAGTGAGTTTACTCCATCAGAATGATTCATTGACTGAGTTAAGGTTTTATGTCCTATCCGACCAAAACGGGTCATTTTGGAAACGTTCTTCCCTGCCAATCTCTTGGCTTAGTACTGAAAAACTAAATCAAATGCAACAAAAGTAAATGCATCCATAACAAAATATATAAAGTTTATATAACAAATAAAGAGGACATGCATTTAGCCTTCCACAGTGTACTTATAATCTGTATAAAAATACTTTCCTCCCCCATTGTCTTTTTAAGTTTGTATAATCTTCGAGTTTGTGTAGTTAATCCGTGTTTTTAGAGTGTGTGTTTTATATATGTGTTGTCTTTTCTTGTGCCATTTCTTATTCAGTGCTCACGTTTGATG